>Ga0180009_10000043_pt1 | contig 223702 bp, 208 predicted proteins | sample OS_PC_MetaG_FD_123537 | JGI IMG/M metagenome (GOLD analysis project Ga0180009, IMG submission 123537) | Groundwater microbial communities from the Aspo Hard Rock Laboratory (HRL) deep subsurface site, Sweden - OS_PC_MetaG | ecosystem: Environmental > Aquatic > Deep subsurface > Groundwater...
GTCACGCAGCCCGCCACCCCGTTCTCGGCCATGCGGGCCAGCACGCCGGCACGGTCCTCGGCCAGCACGTCGAAATCGAGATGGCAATGGCTGTCGATCAGCATCAGGTCTCGCCCGGCGCTTCCGGCGGCACGTAGCGCGGAAAAACGCCTTCGGGTTGCGGAAGATCCGTACCGGCAACCAGCCGGCCCGCCGCGCCGAGCGCGGCGAAATCGCGCTTGTCGGCCGGCACGCCCAACAGGTCGAGCAGCCTGTTCGCCGAGCCCGGCATGGCCGGCTGCGCGAGGATCGCCACTTGGCGGATGACCTCCGCCGTCACGTAGAGCACCGTCTGCATGCGCTCGAAATCGGACTTTCGCAGTGCCCAGGGCTCCTGCGCCGCGAAATAGCGGTTGGCGTCCGCCACGACCTGCCAGACGCTTTCGAGCATGCGGTGCATGGCGAAATTCGTCATCGCCTCGCGCGACTTGCCAAGCAGGGCATCGGCCGCGCCGAGAATCTGCCTGTCGGCGTCGCTGAGGCCGCCACAGGTCGGCACCCTCGCCTCGCAATGCTTGGCGACCATCGACAGCGAGCGCTGGGCGAGATTGCCAAGATCGTTGGCGAGATCGGCATTGATGCGGTTGGCGATGGCTTCTTGCGTGTAATTACCGTCCTGGCCGAACGGCACCTCGCGCAAACAGAAATAGCGCACCTGGTCGACGCCGAAACTGGCGATGAGATCGAACGGGTCGATAACGTTGCCGACCGATTTCGACATCTTCTCGCCCTTCGACAGCATGAAGCCGTGGCCGAACACCCGCCTGGGCAGTTCGATCCCCGCTGACATCAGGAAGGCCGGCCAATAGACGGCGTGGAAGCGGATGATGTCCTTGCCGATCACATGCACGTCCGCCGGCCAGTAGCGCCACAGCGGATGACTTTCGTCCGGAAAGCCGACGCCGGTGATGTAATTGGTCAGGGCGTCGACCCAGACATACATGACATGGGCCTCGTCGCCGGGTACCGGAATGCCCCAGTCAAAGGTCGTGCGCGACACGGAAAGATCGCGCAGCCCCGACTTCACGAAGCTGACGATCTCGTTGCGCCGCTCTTCCGGTCCGATGAAATCGGGGTATTTTTCGTAGTGATCGAGCAGGCGCTCCTGATAGGCCGAGAGGCGGAAGAAATAGCTCTCCTCCTCGATCCATTCGACCGGCGAGCCCTGCGGCCCGTAGCGCACGCCGTCCGCGCGCAGCTCGGTCTCGTCCTCGCCGTAATAGGCTTCGTCGCGCACCGAATACCAGCCCGAATAGGTGTGCTTGTAGATGTCGCCATCCGGATTGGCGGCCATGCGTTTCCACATCTCGGTCACGGAGGCGAAGTGGCGCGGCTCGGTGGTACGGATGAAATCGTCGTTGGAGCAGTCGAGCGCCTTGACCATCTGCATGAATCGCGCCGCGTTGCGGTCGGCGAGCACTTCGACCGCCAGCCCTTCCCGGCGCGCCGTCTGCACCATCTTCTGGCCATGCTCGTCGGTGCCGGTCAGGAAATAGACGTCGCGGCCATCGAGCCGCATGAAGCGGGCGATGGCGTCGGTGGCCAGCGCTTCGTAGGCGTGGCCGATATGCGGGACGCCATTGGGATAGGAAATGGCGGTGGTGATGTAAAATTTGTCGCCGGGCATCAGGCACTTGACGGGTTGGGCGAGGCGGCGGGCGCGCGCGCCCTTATCGCATCGAGGACAATGACAAAGGTTTCGGCCATGTCGAGATTGTAGGTCTCGGCATTGGCGAACAGCGGGACGGCCTTGTCCCACAGCTCCGTGGCGGTGGCAAGACGATTGCCCCGGGCCCCGGACCGCGCCATGTCTTGCGCCGCCGCCGCGATATGATCAAGAACCATGTCGCGGGCGATTTGCCGCTCCGCCTCGCCGGTGCCGGCGATGAGATCGGCCAGGGCGAGCGTTGCCCCCTGCCCGCCCCGTTGCGGTGCCGCGAGGAACCCGGCCAGCGCCGCGAACGCCTCGGCGCCGCCGAGGCTGAGATATTCGAAGGCGCGACGCGGCCGCCCCCGCGCCATCGCCAGGAGCTCGGGCACAAGGCCGGGCGCCACGCCCGCCGCGGTGAGCAGCGCCGCGAGCTCCGTATCTGCGAGCGGCCGCAGCGCCAGCGACTGGCAGCGCGAGCGGATCGTCGGCAGCAGTCCGCCCGGCTGGTGCGACACCAAGACGAACACCGTTTCGGGCGGTGGTTCCTCGAGGATTTTCAGGAGCGCATTGGCGGCGCTGGCATTGCAGTCGTCGATGGCATCGACGATGACGACACGGTGGCCGGGCCGCCCGCGCGTTCGGTGCAGCCGGTCGATCAGGGTGCGAACGTCCTCGACCCGGATGAAGGCGGAAAAGCCCTTGCCGGTGTCGCGCGGCGTCCGGCGCAGGACGAACAGGTTGGGATGCGCGCCGGCATCGACCTGTTCGTCGACACGGTGGCGGTCCTCGTCGCCGGTCGCCACGAGCAGGCGCCGGGCGAAACAAAAGGCCAGGCTCGCCTTGCCGATGCCGCGCGGGCCGTGCAGCAGCACCCCGCCCGGCACGCGCCTGTCGGCGATGGCGGTTTCGAGCCGCGTCAGCACCTCGTCATGTCCGAAAACCGTCCGGTTCCGTTCCGGCAGCGCGATGCCGTCGAGCTGATCGGCTTCGTGCGGCGCCCTGTCAGGCGTCACTCCCCGCTCCCGGCGAAACCGTCTTGGGCATGGCCGTTGACTGCCACATGCTCGTCGAGATCGGTCAACTCGGGAAAGCGCTCGCGCACGATCCGCCATATCTCCGCCGCGACGGCGTTCTCGTCGCCATCGGCCGCGACGACGACGCAGCGCCCCGGATTGCGCACGGCGATCGTCAGAAAACCGTCGCGCAGGCGGCGATGATACTCGATGCCTTCCTTCTCGAACCGGTCCGGCACCGTCGGCACGCCGTCTTCCTCGGCCCGTTGCGCCACGCGGCGAAACGCCGCCTCGGGTTCCATGTCGAGCAGGAAGGTCAGATCGGGCTGGTGGCCGTCGAGCGCCAGTTCCTCAAGCGCATCGATCGTTTTGTCGTCGACGCCGCCGGTCAGGCCCTGATAGGCCCGGGTGGAGTCGGCGAACCGGTCGGAGAGCACCCATTTGCCCGCTTCGAGATTGGGCACGATGAGTTGCATGACGTGGTCGTGCCGCGCCGCGGCGAACAGCACCGCCTCGGCGGCCGCCCCCCATTCCTCGGAGCGCCCCTGCAGGATGAAGGAGCGGATGGCCTCGGCCTTGGGTGTGCCGCCGGGTTCGCGGGTGCGGACCGCCGCGACGCCGAGCCGGGCCAGATGGCCGAGCAAGCGGCGGATCTGCGTCGACTTGCCGACCCCCTCGCCACCCTCGAACGTGACGAAGCGCGCCGGCGGCAGATGGGGCGCCGTCTCGAATTCGTCCGGCTCGTCAGCAGCCGGCAAGGTGTCGATGTCGCGAGAATCGTTCAGCGTTCATGTCCCTGTCCGGGGACGCGTCCGGGCCGGCAGACCGCTTCCGCCCTGCCCCGGAACGGGTCCTACAACCAGCCGAAGGCGAGCTCCCTGAGAGCATCGCTCGCCTTGCGCATCACATCGCCCTCTTCGACCGAATCGGCGGCGTAAAGCGGAGCGGTCTGGATGAGCTGTCCATCGCACAGGACTTCGAGCTCGGCAAGCTTGTCGCCCCGGTCGACGGGCGGACGAATGGGCGCATGATAGGTCACGCGGGCGGAAAGGCAGCGCTTGGATCCCTTGGGAATGTAGAGGGCGACCCCGTCCTCGCCGACAACACCGACGGTCGGGCTCGCGCCACCATAGACGGCAATTTCGGCGACGATCTCGCCGGCCTCGAAGGCGTTGATCGGCTCGAAGCTGCGCGTTCCCCAGGTAACGAGCTTGCGCGCCTCCTCGGCGCGTTCGTTCATCGAGCCGAGCCCGTGCAGCACGGCGATCAGCCGGCGCCCGCCCTCGGTCGTGGAAACGACCTCGCCATAGCCGGCGCTTTCGGTATGGCCGGTCTTCAAACCGTCGACGCCGATGCCCATCTCGAGAAGGCTGTTGCGGTTCTGCTGGTTGATGCCGTTCCACTCGAATTCCGGCTCTGAGAACATGCCGTAATATTCGGGATAGGAGCGGATGATGTGCCGGGCCAGATTGGCGAGGTCGCGGGCCGATACGTACATGTCCTCGTCCGGCAGGCCGGCCGAATTGGTGAAATGCGATCCGGTCAGACCCAGTTCCTCGGCACGCTCGTTCATGATGCGCGCGAATGTGTCCTCGGTGCCGCCGATGCCCTCGGCCAGGGCGATCGAGGCGTCGTTGCCCGACTGGATGACGACGGATTTCAGCAGGTCCTCGACGCGGACCTTGGAATTGAGCTCGGCGAACATGGTCGACCCGCCCGAGGCCGCACCGCCATCGCGCCAGGCGTGCTCGGAGATGAAAAATTCGTCGTCCATCGACAGCGAGCCGTTCTTGAGCTTGGAAAAGACGATCTCGACCGTCATCAGCTTGGCCATCGAGGCCGGTTCCATCGGTGCGTCGGCGTCCTTTTGGAACAGGATCGTGCCGGATTCGTAGTCCATCAGCACCGCAAAGGGCGCCTTGGTGTCGAAGTCGAGCTGTGCCAGCGCCGGGGCAGTCAGCAGCGCAAGGGCGATGATCGCCAGCGCCGCGCGCGCGTGTCGGATCGGGGAAGTCATCCTCGCCTCGCCTTTTTCGGTTCCGCCAGACTAGTTAGTCGGGAATAGCGACATCCTCAAGGCCAAGACTGTCGGCAAGGTTTACGAGGTCGGCTCGCGTCGCGCCCGGCTTGAGCCAGTTGAGCCGTATCCGCGTCGCCATGGCGCCGCCCGCCTCGACCGGGAATGTCTCGACCGCGGCGATGAGCGCGAAGGCGCGGGCGATGCGCAAGGCGTCGTCGCCGCTGGCGAAGGTTCCGATCTCGACATCGATCTGCCGCCGGTCGATATCGGCGCCCTCCCGCCAGGTTTCGAGCTCGGCGCCGATTGCCAGCGCCTCGGCGGCCGCGAAGGCGGTGCTGACCGGCGTTTGCTCGGAGCCGTCCTCGGCATAGGAGAGGACCGACAGCGGATCGGTCAAAAGCCGTCCGATGGTGGTGAGCGCCGGTTCGGAGCGCCGCGATGCACCGGACGCGGCGACGGCGGTCCCGCCGCCAGTATCGAGCCCGCCCAGAGCATTGAGACTGGCCAGAAGGATGCGGGTGTCGTCGCCCGCGAGCGGGGCCGGCCCGACATATTGCACCCTGACCCGTGCCACGCCTTTGTTGATGTAGCCGAGCATTTCGGCGCTCTTGCGCGACAGGTCGATCATCCGGTCGGCGACGAAGGGTCCGCGGTCGTTGACGCGCACGATCAGCGAGCGGTTGTTGCCGAGATTGGTGACGCGCACATAGGATGGAAGCGGCAGCGTCGGATGAGCCGCCGTCACGGCATTCTGGTCGAAGACTTCGCCATTGGCGGTCAGGCGGCCGTGGAAATTGGCGCCATACCAGGAGGCGTAGCCGGTCCTGTCGTAGCCCGTCTCGACGCGCGGTGTGTACCAGCGCCCGGCCACCTGATAGGGTTCGCCCACCATTTCGCGGCCGCCGCCCTTGGGAATGGCGCCCCAGGTGGCGACGCGCGGCGACGCGGCTCCCCATTTCGACGGCGCAAAATTGGTAAAGGGACCGGAACAGCCGGACAGGAGTCCAACGCACAGGACCATGCCAATGAGAAGCCGCAACGGATGAAGGGCTTTGCTCGGTGCTTTCGGTACTATCGACACGTCACTCATGAGTGAAAAGAAGTTTAGTCAAATCGCGCCGAACCCGTGAGCGAAGCCGGTCCGCATGGTTGGCGCGGAGTTAATGCCGGCGCCCGCTCTCGACTTAATGCCGCAAATGATGACGTCCGGCACCATCGCCAGCAACCGTTCGGCCAAGAGGTCGCGCTTGCATGGAACTCGCGCATGATATAAAGAGTTCTTTATCTCTTTATATCTGACTCTGGCCGGACAAACCCGCCGAAGGAGCCGATCATGCGCACCCCCCGCATAAGCGAACTTGAAGACCTGATCGCCAAGCGCATCGTGATCCTCGACGGCGCCATGGGTACAACGCTGCAGAAGCACCGCTTTTCCGAAGCGCAATTCCGCGGCGCCCGCTTCAAGGACTGGCCGCGCCAGCTCCAGGGCAACAACGACCTGTTGAGCCTCAGTCAGCCCGATGCGGTGCGCGATGCCCATCTCGGCTTTTTCCGGGCCGGTTCGGATATCGTCGAGACCAACACCTTTTCCAGCACCGCGGTCGCCCAGGCCGATTACGGCATGGAAGACCTGGTGTTCGAGCTCAACAAGACGAGCGCCAGGATCGCCAACGAGGCGGCGCGCATCGCCGAGTCCGAGGACGGCAGGCCGCGTTTCGTCGCCGGCGCCCTCGGACCGACCAACCGCACCGCCTCGATCTCGCCGGATGTCAACGATCCGGGCTTCCGTGCCATCACCTTCGAGCAATTGCACGCGGCCTATGCCGAACAGCTGCGCGGTTTGGTCGAGGGCGGCGTCGACCTGATCATGATCGAGACGATCTTCGACACCTTGAACGCCAAGGCGGCCCTGTTCGCCGTCGACGACGTCGCCGCCGAGACCCGACTCGATCTCAGGGTCATCATTTCCGGCACGATCTCCGACAAGTCCGGGCGCCTGTTGTCGGGCCAGACGCCGGAAGCGTTCTGGGTGTCGATGAAGCATGCCCGGCCCCTCGCCTTCGGGCTCAATTGCGGTCTCGGCGCCAAGGAATTGCGCAATTACGTCGCCGATCTCGCCCGGGTCGCCGACGTGCCGATCTGCGTCTATCCCAATGCCGGCCTGCCCAACGAAATGGGCGAATACGACCAGCATCCCGACGAGACCGGCGAACTGCTCGGCCTCTATGCCAGGCAGGGTTTCATCAACATCGTCGGCGGCTGCTGCGGCACGACGCACGCGCACATAAAAGCGATCGCCGACAGTGTCAGGGGCGTCGAGCCCCGGCACCTTCATCACGACGACCGCACGTAGTCGCCGGCCTAGCAGCCGGCCCCAGCTTTTGTGTTAGTAATAGCCCGATCGTCGGCCGGCAGCCTGACCGACCATCCAGTTCCCGCGGAGCCGCAATGTGACCGAAGCGCGTTATCTCCAGTTGTCCGGCCTCGAACCGTTCACGCTCACGCCCGAAATCCCCTTCGTCAATATCGGCGAGCGCACCAATGTCACCGGCTCGGCCAGGTTCCGCAAGCTCATCGAGGCCAATGACTACGCCGCTGCGCTCGACGTCGCCCGCCATCAGGTCGAGGCCGGCGCCCAGATCATCGACATCAACATGGACGAGGGACTGCTCGACAGCGAGGCGGCCATGGTCAAGTTCCTCAACCTGATCGCCGCCGAACCGGACATCGCCCGCGTGCCGGTCATGATCGACAGTTCGAAATGGAGCGTCATCGAGGCGGGCCTCAAATGCGTCCAGGGCAAGCCGGTGGTCAATTCGATCTCCTTGAAGGAAGGCGAAGAGGCTTTCGTCGAACGGGCACGGCAGGTCCGCCGCTACGGCGCCGCCGTCGTGGTCATGGCCTTCGACGAGAACGGCCAGGCCGATACGCTCGAAAAGCGCAAGCAGATCTGCGCCCGCGCCTACAAAATCCTGACCGAGGTGGTCCGCTTCCCGCCCGAGGATATCATCTTCGATCCCAACATTTTCGCCGTTGCCACCGGCATCGAGGAGCATGCCAATTACGGCGTCGACTTCATCGCCGCGACGCGCTGGATCAGGCAGAACCTGCCCCATGTCCACGTCTCGGGCGGGGTCTCCAATTTGAGCTTCGCCTTCCGCGGCAACGAACCGGTCAGGCGCGCCATGCATTCGGTGTTCCTGTACCACGCCATCGCCGCCGGCATGGACATGGGCATCGTCAACGCCGCCCAGCTCGACGTCTATGACAAGATCGATCCCGAGTTGAAGGACTTGTGCGAGGACGTGGTCCTCAACCGCCGCCCCGACGCCACCGAGCGCCTGCTCGACGCGGCGGCGCGCTTCAAGGGCGACGGAACGGTGGAGAAAAGCACCGCCGATCTCGAATGGCGCAGCTGGCCGGTCGAGAAACGCCTCGAACACGCCCTGGTCAATGGCATCACCGAGCACATCATCGCGGATACCGAGGAAGCGCGCCTCAAGTTCCCCGAACCTCTCCACGTCATCGAAGGCCCGCTGATGGACGGCATGGGCGTGGTCGGCGACCTGTTCGGCGATGGCAGGATGTTCCTGCCGCAGGTGGTCAAATCCGCCCGCGTCATGCGCCAGGCCGTCGACTACCTGACCCCGTTCATGGAGGCCGCCGCCGCGGCCAATCCATCGGCCGAGGCCCGCACCAAGGGTAAGGTCATCATGGCCACGGTCAAGGGCGACGTCCACGATATCGGCAAGAACATCGTCGGGGTCGTGCTGCGCTGCAACAATTACGAGGTCATCGACCTCGGAGTCATGGTGCCGGCCGATCGCATCCTCGAGACCGCCCGCAGCCAAAACGCCGACATTGTCGGCCTTTCGGGCCTGATCACCCCCTCGCTCGAGGAAATGGTCAATGTCGCCGGCGAGATGGAGCGCGACGGCTTCTCGGTGCCGCTGCTGATCGGCGGCGCCACCACCTCCAAGGTCCACACAGCCGTCAAGATCCATCCGCACTACAAGGCGGGCCAGACCGTTTACGTCACCGACGCCAGTCGCGCCGTCGGCGTCGTCTCGCGCCTGCTCTCGCCCGATACCCGCGAAGGCTACATCGCCGATATCCGCAGCGAATATGCCGAAGTCGCCGCAAAGCACGCCCGCGCCGAGCTGGACAAGCAGCGCCTCCCCCTCGCCCGGGCGCGCGCCAACGCCATGACGCTCGACTGGCAAGGCTATGAGCCGCCGCGACCGCGCTTCCTCGGCACCAGGGTATTTGCCGACTGGGACCTGCAGGACCTCGTCGATTGCTTCGACTGGACGCCGTATTTCCAGGCCTGGGAGTTCAAGGGGCGTTACCCGGCCCTTTTCGACGACGCGGCGCAGGGCGAGGCCGCCCGTACCGTCTGGGCCGACACAAAGGCCGTGCTGGCCGAGATCGTCGCCGAAAAATGGTTCCGCCCGCGCGCCGTGGTCGGGTTCTGGCCGGCCAATGCGACAGGCGACGACATCCGCCTTTTCACCGACGAGACGCGGACAAGCGCCCGCGCCACCATCCACGGTCTCCGCCAGCAGCTCGTCAAGCGTCCGGGCCGGCCGAATGTCTGCATCTCTGACTTCGTCGCGCCGCGCGACAGCGGTCGGCCCGACTGGATCGGCGGCTTTGCCGTCACCGCCGGCGCCGAGGAAGAGGCGATTTCCGACCATCTCGCCCGCCAGAACGACGACTACAAGGCGATCATCGTCAAGGCGCTGGCCGACCGCTTCGCCGAAGCCCTGGCCGAACGGCTGCACCAGAAGGTCAGGACCGAGTTCTGGGGCTATGCGCCCGACGAAGCCATAGCCGACGCCGACCTCCTGAGCGAGACCTATCGCGGTATCCGCCCGGCGCCCGGCTACCCGGCCCAGCCCGACCACACCGAAAAGGCGACGCTGTTCGACCTGCTCGACGCCGAAAGCGCCACCGGCATCCGACTGACCGAAAGCTTTGCCATGTGGCCCGGCTCCTCGGTCTCGGGCTTCTATTTCTCGCATCCGGAAAGCTATTATTTCGGCGTCGCCAAGATCGAGCGCGACCAGGTCGAGGACTATGCCAGACGCAAGGGCATGTCCGCCGAAGAGGTCGAACGCTGGCTGGCGCCGATCCTCAACTACACGCGGATCAGAACGGACGCGGCTTAGGCCATAAGAACCGTCACCGGAAAATGCGTGTCGCCTTCCGGCGCCGAATGCGCGATCCTGGCCATGGCCCGGCCGAAATCGACATCGAGCGCCGCCCAGTCGCCGCCTTTGTCCCACCTGAGATGCAGGACGTTTTCGGACGGATGCGCCATCGCGAAGGTGCCGCTAAAGGCCGGATGGGCATTGCGAAAGCGGATGAGCTGGCACAGCGCCCTGACCATCGGCGTTTCGAGCGCCGCCGCGACCTCTCCCGGTCCGTAGTAGTGCCGGTTGATGTCGCGCCCGACATTGCTCTTTGACAACAGCGCCATGTCGTTGCTGCCGCCCAGCAGGCCGACATAATAGACCTGCGGCACGCCCGGCGCGAAGAACTGCAGCGCCCGCGCGATCAGGTACTCGTCCTCGCGCCGCCCCAGGGCGTCGAAATAGGTCGAATTGACCTGATAGAGGTCGAGATTGGACGCCGCCGCGCCCGTCGCCTGCCGGCTGCCGCCGCTGCGTTCGTGCATGGTCTCGACCAGAGCGTCGATGGCTTCGGGCGGCAAAAGGCCCGGCCGGCCGTCGGCATGGGCGCCGACATCGATGACGCCGATGCCGTCATGGGTATCGAGCACGGTCACGGCATTGCGCGGCGAAATGTCGAGCCAGTTCGCCAGCGGCGTCGCCGCGCCGGTGTAAAGGGCGTGCAGGATGAGCGGCGGCAGGGCGAAATCGTAGACGCGGTCGACTTTTTTGGCGATCTCGATCTGGTCGCGATAATACGAGTGTATCTCGACCAGAACCTCCATGCCGCGCGCCCTGGCCTTGCCGGAAATCTCTTCGAGGAAACCGAAGGTTTCGGGGATCATGAAGCAGCTCGAACCGGACTGCTTGATGGCGTAGCCGGCTGCGTCGAGCCGGATCAGCCCGATGCCGGCCTCGGCGAACCGGTCGAGGATCGCGCCGAGATAGGCGGCGCCTTTTTCGCTGTTCACGTCGATATCGACCTGATTGGCGGTGAAGGTCGTCCAGATCAGCCGCTTCGAACCATCCCCGAGCGTCATCTGCGTGAACGGCAGGCCTGGACGCGGCCGGTAGATGGCGAGAAGATCGGCTTCGCTGGCGCCGTCCGGAAACACTTTTCCATAGGTCAGGAACAGTTCGGCAAAATCCGAAGCATCACCCTTTGCGAGGAAATCCCGGAACGCTTGCGATTGCGCCGAGACGTGGTTGACGATGAGGTCGGCCATCACGTCGACCGACCCAGCCAGTGCCCTGACATCCTCCCAATTGCCGAGACGCGGATCGACGCTCGCATGGTCGATCGGATCGAACCCGGCATCGGCGCCGTCATGGGGCGCAAAGAACGGCAGGACATGCACCGTGCCGAACAGGCCCGAAAGCGGACCGTCGATCAGTGCCTTGAGCGCCGCGAAACCGCCGCTGCTCAGGCGGTCGGCATAGGTGATGAGTTGGACCTTGTTCTGCATTTCACTCGCCCAATTCTGCGCCCGTGATGCGGTTGCCCGCGCGGTTCGGTGTTCCTCGAGGCGGCGTAGGCTTCCGTTCGGGCAGCGTCAAGCGCCCTGCTGGGCCAGTCGCCGGCGCGAGCCGCGATAGAATTTCGGAAAATGCGATAAGCTAAATCGATTAATCCTGCAAGCTACTCCGCATGCCGTGCGGGGTCGCTCAGGCCGTCAGTTCGGCAGGCGCCGCATGCGCCACGCGCATCGCATCCTCGGGCTTCAGCTCGACCAGCATGCCGCGCTGGCCGCCATTGATCAGCACCGTCTCGAAGCCAAGCGCCGAATCCGCGATGGCAATGGGCACGCGCCGGCGCTGGCCGAACGGGGATATGCCGCCGACCTTGAAACCGGTGACCTTCTCGGCTTCAGCCGGTTTCATCATCTCCGCCGATTTTCCGGCAAAGGCGGCGGCGACCTTTTTCATCGACAATTCGCGGTCCGAGGGAATGACGCAGCAGGCCGGCTTGCCGTCGACCACGACCATCAGGGTCTTGAGCACGCGGTCCGGCGAAAACCCGACTGCCTCGGCCGCGGCCATGCCGATATGCGCCGCCTTGGCATCGTAATCGTAGATATGCGGCGTAAAGGCGATTTTCGCTTGGGCCAGCGCCAGCGTCGCCTGGGTGGTCTTCGACATCAGGCCGTCAAATCCCCGGGTGGCGCGATGCCGTTGATGAGGCAGGCCGTCGTCACCGTATTGGCCAGAAGGCAGGCGATCGTCATCGGGCCGATCCCGCCCGGCACCGGGGTGATCGCCCCGGCCACCGCGACCGCTTCGTCGAAGGCGACGTCACCGACGAGGCGGGTCTTGCCCTCGCCCTTTTCCGGTGCCGGGACACGGTTGATGCCGACATCGAGAACGGTGGCGCCCGGTTTAATCCAGTCGCCCCTGACCATTTCCCGGCGCCCGACCGCGGCGACGACAATGTCGGCCCGCCGCACCACCTCCGCGAGATGTCTCGTTTTCGAATGCGCCATGGTGACGGTGCAGTTTTCCCTGAGCAGCAATTGCGCCATCGGCTTGCCGACGAGGTTGGAACGGCCGATGACCACGGCCTCCTTGCCGGCGAGATCGGTGCCGTGCAGGTCGCGCAACAGCATCAGGCATCCGAGCGGCGTGCATGAAACCGGCCCCTTCTGACCGGTCAGAAGCTTGCCGGCGCTCATCGGATGGAACATGTCGACATCCTTGTCGGGGTCGATGGCATTGATCACCGCCACCGGGTCGATGTGATCCGGAACCGGCATCTGGCACAGGATTCCATGCACATCTGCGCGTTTGTTCAACTCGCTTATCAAAGCGATCAACTCATGCTGAGGCGTTTCGCTTGGCAATTCGTACTTGAGCGACAGCATGCCGATGGCCTCGGTCTGCCGGGCCTTGTTGCGCACATAGACCTGGCTGCCCGGGTCCTCGCCGACAATGATCACCGCCAGGCCTGGCGTCAGGCCGTGTTCGGCCTTGAGCCGGTCCACATGCCCATGGATGCGCGCGCGCAAGTCTTCCGCAAAGGCCTTGCCGTCGATGATCATCGCACTCATTCGCCCGTACCTGGTTTCACTGTTTGCCCACCGCCTCTAGGCCTGCGCGAAGGCGCTCTCGACCGTCAGTCCCTCGGCCTCGAGCGTGTCGCGGATGCCCTGCACCAGCGCCACCGCCCCTTTGGTGTCGCCGTGGATGCAGATCGAGCGGGCCGAGCTTTCGAAGACACGCCCCTCGCGGCTGAGAATTTCGCCGCGCTTGGCCAGAAGCAGGCAGCGCGCCAGCACGTCCTTGCGCTTGATCAGCACCGCGCCCGCCTCGGTGCGCGGCACCAGCATGCCCTTGCGGTCATAGGCGCGATCGGCATAGGCCTCGCTCACCAGCTTCATCTGCAGCGATTCCGCCGCTGGCACCTGCGCGGTACCGTCGATGGCCAGAACGCCGAAATTCGGGTGGTGATCGCGCACCGCCGCATAAACGGTCCGGGCCAGGTCTTCGTCCTCGGCCGCCATGTTAGCGAGCGCGCCATGCAGTTTGACGAAGCGGACATTGGCCCCTTCCCGTCCGGCATTGACGATCAGCCGCTCGACCTGATCGACGACCTCGTAGGCGATATCGTCAGGATCCATATCGATGCGCACGCGGCCGAAATTCTCGCGATCCGGGAAACCGGGATGGGCGCCGATGATCACGCCCTTTTCGCGGGCGACGCGGGCGCAGGCGCGCATGGTGTCGTCGTCCCCGGCATGGCCGCCGCAGGCGATGGACGCGGTGGTGATGATGCCGAGCAGCGCCTCGTCGGTACTGTAGCCCTCGCCGAGATCGGCATTGAGATCGATCGTGTTCATATTGCCGCCTGACCTCCCTATGTCGAAGCGTTTTTCAGGGAGACTGGCACAAAACGCAAGGCGGCGCCGGGCCGCATCTGAGCAAAACGGTTGATTTCCGGCGTCAGGAGCGTTGCGATGCGCGGGTAGCCGCCAGTCGGCTGGTGGTCGCGCATCAGAATGATGGGCGTGCCGTCCCCGAGAATCTGCACGTCTCCGGGCACGACGCTCTCGGAAACCAGCGACAGATGCTGGGCAGCGGAAAAGACCCCCTCGCGGTCTTCGAGCCGGACCCCCATGCGATCGAGTCGCTGCGAGACATGGAAGGTCTTGGAAACGAAATCGCGCCGTTCCGCCTCGCCGAAAAGATCGGCGTGAAGTCCCCACAGGAACCGGAACGGCGCATCCGTGGCGCTATCCGGTTGCGGTTGCGGCGCCGCAACCGTGTCGCCGGCGAGGATGTCCAACTGGTCTCCGGCGCGCAGCGTCCTTCCCTCCAGTCCGCCGAGCCCGGCAATGGTGTTGGTGGACCGGCTGCCGAGGACATGCGGCACGTCGATCTCGCCGGAAAAACGCACATAGCCATAAAGCCCGACCCGGCCCGGCGTGATGCCGACGCGGTCGCCCGCGACCAGACCGACCCGGGCCGGCCAGCCGAGCCGATCGCCGTTGACCCGCAAGTGAAAGCGTCCGCCGCCGACATGGACGGTCAGAGGTCCTCGCATCAGTTCGAATTCGAGACCGGCACGGGTGAATTCGATGCCGGAGGCGCCGCCACCGGCGCTTTGCCAGCCAAAGACATCCATCGGCCCCGAGGCGGCAATGCCGGATCCGAGGCGGCCGAACCGGCCGGCGTCCTGGATGGTCGTCAGCGGCGCGGCGCGGAGGATGCGGATGCGGGCAAGCGCCGTCATGACACCATGAACCTGACGCTGTCGCCGGCGACCAGACTGAGCGGCGGCTCAGCTCCCGCGTGGAAATTAATGAAATCGGTGCGCCCGATGACGTGCCATCCCGTCGGAATCGGCGTCGCCGTCAGGGCCGTCTGCCCGGCGGCATAGAGCACGGTGCCGGCCGGCACCATCGGCCGCACCGCGCCGCGGCGCGGCAGAGGCGGCAGGTCGCCATGGAAACCGCAATAGGCGAAGCCCGGCGCGAAACCGATGGCGAGCACCCGGAGATCGGCGCCGGAATGGCGGGCGACGAAGTCGTCGGCGCCAAGGCCGGAGGCTCCGGCCACCTCTTCGAGGTCCGGGCCGTCTTCGCCGCCATAGCGGACGGCGATGGGCTGCACCGGCTTGCCCGGCAGCGCCGCCCCGGCGCCCGCCAATAGCTGCAATTGCATTTCGCCGCGCAGTTCGGCAAAGCCGATCCGCGCGGGATCGTAGCGCACAAGGACCGAAACGAGATTGGGCACCACCTCGACCACACCCGAAGGCGGGGTCGCCTGAAGCGTTCTGGCAAAGCTCACCGCCGCGCTGTTGGCCTCGTCGTCGAGCGTTTCGGCAAAGCGCACCAGAAGGCCGCGATCGCCCAGAGGCACGATGAGCGGCATGGGCAGCATGGCTAAAGCCCCTCCTCGGGCATGGACAATCCCGCCGCCTTGAGCGCCCTCAGCGCATGCGCCCGCCCGTCCCAGGCCGGCGAGGATTCCGCCGGCATCGGACACAGTCCGGTTTCGGCAAGGCGCGAGACCGCTTCGGCCGGCAGCTCGTGCTGGCGCGCCCCGCCGACACAAAGCGCCCTATACCAGGCGAACGGATGGCGACCGACAACGATATGGCCCGGCTGCGGCAAATACGTGACCGCCACGACCGGCGTGCCATCGGCCCTGGCGAGCTCCATTTCCGCGCGCCGATAATAAACCGGCGTGCCCTCGAACCCATCGAGCACGCTCCGTTCGCCAAGTGCCAGCGAAAACAGCACGCCCCAGGCCGTTGCGCCCTCGCAGCGCCGCAGGCCGGCCTTGGACGATCCGTCCGGCGAGCCGAGGCAATACTCGACCCTATACCCCTCGGCCCTTCCAATGCCAACGACTTCGGCGCTCGGGCAGCGCATGGCAAGCCGCTGGATCAGCATGTTGGAGCCATAGGCGAAATAGACAAAGCGCGTCATCGGGCTCTCGGGACGAAAGGCGATCGGAAGAGAAAGGAATCGCAACCAGATCATCGCGGCCGGGTCGGTCGGCGCGACCTAAGCCGGCTCGGCGCCGCTTGTCAAATCGGGGGCGCGCGACCGGCTCGGTCCTTTCCGCCTGCCTCCATGCGATTCGATTTGAGCGCGCGCCGCCCTAGAGGATTTCGATCGGACTGGTCCACTGGATGAGCACGATGCAGCCCGCTTCCGAGGCGACCGAATGCACCGAACCGACCGGATTGACGGCAAGCGTTCCGGCTGCGTAGGTGCCGCGCTCGTCGGATTGCGCCCCCTCGAGCACCAGAAAGGTCTCGAGGCCGCGATGGAGATGGCGCGGCACGCTGGCCCCCGGCGCATAGCGCAACAGCGCCACTTCCGGCGCGCCCGTCACCAGACGACAGATCTCGACTCCGTCGCGGAACGGCTCGAACGCCATGTCGCGCCAACTACCGCCCAAAAGGCCGGCAAAGCTTTGCGGCTCAGCCATGAAGCGCCTCGACGATGGCCGCGGTCGGCGTGGCCCAGCCGACGATGGCGCCCTGGGCGGTGATCATGTCGATGGCGGCTTTCTTGAATTCGGGGAAGTAGCTTTCGGTGGCATCCTCGGCCAGAAGGCATTCGTAGCCCCGGTCATTGGCCTCGCGCATCGTTGTCTGCACGCAGACCTCGGTCGTCACGCCGGCGAAAACGAGCTGGGCGATGCCACGCCGCGTCAGAATTGCGTCGAGATCAGTGGCAAAAAACGCGCCTTTGCCGGGTTTGTCGATGACAACCTCGCCGTTATTCGGGCCGAGTTCGGGCACAATGTCGGCGCCCGGCTCACCGGCAATGAGAACGCGTCCCATCGGGCCTGGATCGCCGATGCGGACAGTGGGATTGCCCCGGTTACGCTTGGCCGGCGGCAGGTCGGAGAGGTCCGGCCTGTGGCATTCGCGGGTGTGGATGACCAGAAGCCCCGCTTCGCGGAACCCGGCGATCAGCGCCGCGACGGTCGGCACGATGGCCTTTAGCCGCGTCACGTCATTGCCGAGCGATTCCCCGAAGCCGCCGCGCTCGACGAAGTCGCGCTGCATGTCGATGACGATCAGGGCGCATCTTTGCGCATCGAGCTCGAACGGAAACGGCCGCGCCGGCACCGACACCATCACGCGTGCCCCGCCATATGCCGTCCGATCTCGGCGATATCGGCGGAGGCGATCGGGGTCTCGAAAGCGATGCATCCCTCCGACATCACCAGTATGCGGTCGCTCAGCTCGAGGATTTCATCGAGGTCCTCGCTGATCAGCAATACCGCGGCGCCGGCATTGCGCGCCGCCATGATGCGGGCGCGGATTTCGGCGACGGCGGAAAAATCGAGGCCGAAGCAGGGATTGGCAGCGACGAGCAGGTCGACATCGCCGCTCAGCTCCCGCGCCAGCACGGCACGCTGGACATTGCCACCCGACAGCGAGGCGATGGGCGCGTCGAGCGCGGCCGTCTTGACCTTGAAGGCGGCGACCAGCTCGGCGCCGCGCCGTCTGGTCTCGGAGCCGTCGAGCCAGAACCGCTCCCTGCCGGAACCCTCGATCGTGTCGAAGGTGCGAAAGGCGATGTTTTCGGCCACGCTCATCTTCGGGGCACAGGCATTGCGCAGCGGTTCCTCGGGCAGGTAGCGGACATTGTTGTCCCGGCATTGCCTGCGGCTGGCGCGGAAGGGCCGATCCTTGACGCGAATTTCGCCCGCCGGCGTCGGCCGCTGGCCGGTCAGGATTTCCATCAGTTCCATCTGGCCGTTGCCGCTGACCCCGGCGACGCCGACGATTTCGCCCGACCTGACGGTCAGGGCATCGATGGCGATGGGCTTGAGGCCGGAACGGTCCATGGCCCGGACCCCGGCGACCGACAGAATATCGGCGCCCGTTCCCGACACGCGGTCCGCCGACTGGGCCAGCTCCTTTTCGCCAATCATCATCGCCGCCATCTCATTTGTCGTAAGGTCCCCGACCCTGCCGCCGCCGACATGTTGGCCGCGCCGCAAGACCGACACCTCGTCGGCAAAACGCGTCACCTCGCGGAACTTGTGGGTGATCATCAGGCAGGTAAGCTCGCCGGCCTGGGTCAGGCCGCGCACCATGCCGAGCAGTTCGTCGGCCTCGGACGGGGTCAGCACCGAGGTCGGCTCGTCGAGAATGAGGAAGCGCCGCCCGAGATAGAGCTGCTTTAAAAGCTCGAGCTTTTGTTTTTCGCCCGCCGCCAGCCGTGCCACCGGCACGTCGAGCGGCACCGAGAACGGCATCGTCGCCATGAAGGTGAGGAGCCCGGATTTTTCCCTCGTCCAGTCGATGACCGGAGAAACCCTGGCCCGCGAGATGACGAGGTTCTCGGCGGCGGTCAAAGACGGCACCAGGGTGAAGTGCTGGTAGACCATGCCGAGCCCGAGTTCATGGGCGGCGCGCGGATCGGCGATTTCGACCTCGCGATCCTCGACCATCATCTGGCCAGAGGTCGGGGTGTAGAAACCCATCATGCATTTGACCAGCGTCGACTTGCCGGCGCCGTTTTCCCCGAGCAGGGCGTGGAACGTCCCGGCCCTGACCGTGATCGAGACGGTGTCGAGTGCCGTGAAGGCGCCGAAGCGCATGGTCATGCCGACCGTCGCGACACCTATGGCCTTGTTCGGTAGCGCGCGAAGCGTCGAACGATCGACCGGAATGCCGCCGAAAACCTCACTGATACTCATGGCAGCGCCGCGATGAAGGTTTTGGAATTCGAGACGGCGCCGAACACGCCGCCCTGCATCTTGACCATCTTGATGGCCGCGTCGTGATTGCCCCTGTCGGTGGCGCCGCAGCAATCCTCGAGCAACAGACACTCGAAGCCGCGATCATTGGCCTCGCGCATGGTCGTATGAACGCACACATCGGTGGTAATGCCGGCAAGGACGATATTGTCGATGCCGCGCGTTCTCAGCATCAGTTCGAGATCGGTGGCGCAGAACGAGCCCTTGCCCGGCTTGTCGATGATTGGCTCGCCTTCGCGCGGATAAAGCTCTTCGATGATGTCCCAGCCCGGCTCGCCCCGCACGAGAATGCGCCCGCACGGTCCGGCATCGCCGATGCCGGCGCCGATCTGCTGGCTCCGCCAGCGCTTGTTGGCCGGCAGGTCGGAAAGGTCCGGTCGGTGGCCTTCGCGGGTGTGGAAGACGTGGTAGCCCCTGTTTCGCATGGCAGCCAGCACCGCCTTGATCGGTTCGATCGGCGCCCGCGTCAGGCTCAGATCATAGCCCATCTTGTCGACATAGCCGCCCTGCCCGCAGAAATCGGTCTGCATGTCGATGATGATCAGGGCCGTGTTGTCCGGGCGCCAGTCGCCGTTCCACGGCCATTGATAGGGGTCTGCGCTAAGCGTTGGCATCGGCGTTTCCTATTTCGTGATCGACAGCTCGCCCGGCGCCGAACTCATCGCCCGCCTCGTCGAGGACGTGGCAATGAGCAGGCCGAGGGTGAGGACATAGGGGGCGGCGTAAAACAGGTAATATCCCTGGGTGACCCCGACCGATTGCAGCGCCGGACCGAGCGCGCCGGCGCCGCCGAACAGCAGCGCCGCCCAGAAGCAGTTGACCGGGTTCCAGCGTGCAAAGATGACGAGCGCCACCGCCATCAGGCCCTGGCCCGAGGAAATGCCCTCGTTCCACGAACCGGGGTAGTAAAGCGACAAATAAGCGCCGGCCACGCCGGCCAGCGCCCCGCCGACGCCGGTCGACAAGAGCCGCACCAGATCAATGTTGATCCCCATGGCCCGCGCCGCGTCGGCGCTGTCGCCGACGACCCGGACGATGAGGCCGATGCGCGTTGCCCGGAACATAAAGGCCATGGCCACGGCCAGGACAATGCCGAGGATGAACAAGACGTTGATCCGCAGCGCCGCCTCGACCTGCGGGATGTCGCTCCAGAAACCAAAGGGAATTGACGGCAGGTCGGGGGCCACCGGCTGCACATAGGGCTTGCCGAAAAAGAACGCCAGGCCGGTCCCGAGCAGCATCAGGGCGATACCAATGGCGATGTCGTTGACCTTGGGCAGCTTGCACACGAATCCGTGGAACAGGCCGAACAAGAGGCCGAAAAACGCGGCGGCGAGCACGCCGAGCCAGGCGCTGTCGCTGTGAAAGGCGACGGCATAGCCGCTCATCGCCCCGAAGACCAGCGTGCCTTCGAGTCCGAGATTGATGCGTCCCGAGCGTTCGGTCAAAGCCTCACCGATCGAGACAAAGATGAACGGCGTCGACACGCGGATGGCACCGCCGAGAATGGCGAGCGGCACGCCCCACAACCCGATATCGGTCACGATGTGCGCCTCCACAATTCGGGCTGGAACAGCCTCATTCGGCCGGTCAGCGTTTCGCTCAACAGGATGGCGACGAAGACAAGGCCCTCGAGTACGGCGATGGTCGCGTCCGGCAGCTCCATGCGTCGCTGAATGAGCCCGCTCGAGGCTTCAAGTCCAGCGAACAGCACCGCCACCGGAATGACGGCAAGGGCGTTGTGGCGGGCGAGAAAGGCGATAAGGATGGCGGTATAACCGTAGCCGGCGGCGAGCGAGGCATTGGCGCTGCCGTGGATCGCCGCGACCTCGAACATGCCGGCAAGACCGGCGCAGGCGCCGCCGAGCGCGGTGAAACCGACCATCAGCACGCCGGTCGGCAGGCCCTGCACCTCGGCCGCCCGGACATTGCCGCCAACGATACGGGCGGCAAAACCCCAGGTGGTCCTTTCGATCAGCACCCAGCACAGGACGCAGGCGAGAATGCCCGCCGCAAGGCCCCAATGCACGTCGATGAAGGGCAGTTCGCCGATGCGGTAGGCATCGGGCAAGGGCGCGGTCGAGGGCTTGTTGAGCGAGGCGGGATCGCGGAACGGGCCCTCGACCAGATGGTTCATCAGGGCAATGGCGATATAGGCCATCAACAGGCTCGAGATCGTCTCGTTGACGCCGCGGTAGTAGCGCATGGCGCCGATGGCGCCGATCCAGGCGCCGCCGGCGATCATGGCGCCAAGGCCCATCATGAGGATGCCGATCGGTCCGGGCAGGCCCGGCAGGCTCATCGCCAGCGCACCGGCCGCGACGCCACCGAGGACGATGGCCCCCTCTCCGCCGATGACGACCAGGCCGAGCCGGGCCGGCAACGCCACGCACAGCGCCGCCAGAAGCAACGGCGCCGCGCGCGACAATGTATTGGACCAGGAGAATTCCGTGCCGAAGCCGGCCTGGTAGACATAGCCGAAAAAGGCGACGGGTGATTTGCCGAGCACGGCGAGGAAGACCGAGAAGGCAAGAAAGCCGATGAGGAGGGCGCCGAGCGGCAGAGCCACGCCTTCCGACCGCCGGGCAACGGTCTCGACCCAGGCTCGCGAGGGTGCGGCGAGAACAAGGCCTGTCGTCTCGGTGCTCATTCAGCTTCTCCCGTCAGCGTCGCGCTTTGGCAACAGAATCGCTGCACCGGTCATTGCGAGCGCCCGGTGGGCGCGTGGCAATCCAGAAGGTCACTTGCGCCAGCGCCTGCTGCCTCTGGATTGCTTCGTCGGCAAGCGCCGCCTCGCAATGACGAGGTGAACGTCATGGCCCCTACGAGGTCGAGCCGACCACGCCCTCGACCAGATAGTCCATGCTCTCGAGCTTGACGTCGTCCTCGGCATAGGCCTCGCCCCCGGCGGCGATGACATTGCCCTTGTTGTCCTTGAGCGGCCCCTTGATGACGGCATAGCCGCCCTTGAGGATTTCGGCCTGGGTCGCCTCGAACTGGTTGCGCGCCGCATCGGAAACCGCCGGCCCGAGCGGGCTCATCTTGACGAAGCCCTCGGCCAGGCCCCCGCGCACGAAATTCGGAATGGTGCCGCCAGCGATCGTGGTGTTGACCATGTCGGTATAGACCTGGGCCCAATTCCACTCGGCGCCGGTCAGATACATGTCGGGGGCAAGCGGGCTCTGGTTGGCGTGATAGCCGCAAAGATACATGCCGCGCCCGGCGCCGGTCTCCATGACGACCTTGGGGCCGTCGACATGGCAGGTGACGACATCGCAGCCCTGGTCGGCGAGAGCGTTGGTCGCCTCGGCTTCCTTGACCGCCAGCGACCATTCGCCGGTGAAGATGACCTGGCAGGTGATCTCGGGGTCGACCGAGCGGGCACCGAGCAGGAAGGAATTGATGTTCAAAAGCACTTGCGGGATCGGCTTGGCGGCGACGAAGCCGATCTTCTTGGTCTTGGTGGCGTGGCCGGCGGCGATGCCGTTGAGATACTGACCCATGCCGATATAGCCGAAATAGGAACCGGTATTGGCCGGCATGCCTTCGGACCACAGGCCGCCGCAATGCTCGAAGCGGATTTCCGGATATTTGGGCGCGACGGTCAGGATATGGGGATCGAAATAGCCGAACGAAGTCGGGAACAGCAGCGTCGCCCCGTCGAAATTGATCATCGATTCCATGGTCTTCTGGACATCGACCGTTTCGGGAACCAGTTCCTCCTCGATCACGGTGACGCCGGCGATCTGCTTGACCGCCTTGGCGCCCTCGGCATGGGCCTGGTTATAGCCATAGTCGTCCTTGGGGCCGACATAGATGAAGCCGACCGTCAGCCCGGCGGCCCTGGCAAGGCCGGCCGGCAGGAGCGACGCGGCAACCGCAAGACCGGCCATGCCGGCGGACGTCATGAGGAACTGGCGGCGATCGGCCGAAAACAGGTGAGGCATTGCGTTCTCCGTGTGCCTGATGCGCTTGGGCGCTGGGAAACCGGCGCGGGAAAGGCCTAGGGACCGGGCCGGTTGAAATTCCGCGTCCAGCTAGGCATGGCCGACTGCTTCTGTCTTGTGCTATTTTCGATCCAGGCTGCTGCAAAATTTGCATCAACCCAAGCACGCCGAACCCCACGTGCCCCGCCTTTCATTGCGAGCGCTGAAAGGCGCGCGGCAATCCAGAGAGCGACACGCGTTGGTACCGGCCGCCCTCTTCATTGCCGCGTCCCCCGGATCGGGTCCGGGATCCTCGCAATGACGATGGTCGCGAAAAGCAGGAAAGCACAGCCATGCGCTATCTCGAAACCGCCCGCTTCATCGACGCCGTCGCCAGGGCCGGCTCGATCCGTCGCGCCGCCGACACGCTGTCGATCACCTCGACGGCGCTCAATCGCCGCATCCTTGCCGTCGAGGAGGAACTGGGCGTGCAGATCTTCGAACGCCTGTCGCATGGCGTCCGCCTGTCGAGCGCCGGGGAAATCCTCATCCACGCCATTCGTAACCAGATATCCGACATCGAGCGGGTGAAATCGCAGATATCCGATCTGTCCGGCGAGCGGCGCGGCCATGTTGCCATCGCCTGCTCCCAGGCGCTCTTGCCCTATTTCCTGCCCATGCAGATCGCCCAGTATCGCAAGGATCACCCCAACGTCACCTTCGACGTTCACCTGCGCGACCGCGAAGCCGCCGAGCGGGCCCTGGCCGACCACACCGCCGACATCGCCCTGGTCTTCGAGCCGGTACGCATGGCCGAGTTCCATACCATTTTGCGGGTGCGCCAGCCGGTCCACGCCGTCATGGCGGAAAACCATCCGCTCGCCGGCCGGGAGCGAGTGCGCCTGTCCGACTGTCTCGACTACCCGCTCGCTGTCCCGACCGCCCCCTATGGCGTCAGGCACCTGCTCGACATTGCCGTGCTGTCGGCCCAGATCAGGCTCAACCCGGTCATCGAATCGGACAGTTTCGAGTTCTTGCGCAACCTTGCCGTCGCCGAGAACATCATCTCGTTCCAGATCCCCATCGGGTTGTCCAACATCACCCTGACCGGGCTGATGACCTCGCGCCCGCTCGATCCGCGCGACGTTCCGGCCGGCGTTCTGTATATGGGCCAAATGCGCGGCCGCACCCTGCCCGTCGCCGCCGCTCGCTTCGCCGCCCAGCTCTCGGCGGCACTGTCGACGCAATTCGAGGTGTGCTGACAAGAACAGCTTGCGTTTCGATTGAATCAGAACGCGTGCCCTTTCCCTTTGTGGTCGCGGTGTTTTAGCGAAAAACCGGCATCCACTTTTTCGCACACCGCTCTGGGCGCGCGATAGTGACGCGCCTTGCTTGCCGGTTTAAGAGGTGGCGCCTATATTGACGCGGCAACTCGGAACGCGTGGAGGATTTTGTGAAGGTCGTTGTGTCCAGCCCGGCTGGACGGACCGACTGAACCTGAAAACGCCCTGACGGGCGAAATTGCGGTGGCGCGACGATGCGCCGCCGGCAGGTTGTGTCGGCCTCATGCCAGCCCGCGATCCGGACGCCCGATCGGCGCCGGGTTTTTTCATGCGCCTTGCGGCGCGGAACCGACATCGCTGGTATCACGACAATGACATCGCAAAATCCCGATCTGGCCGAGCTCGGCTGGACTTCTTTCTTCGCTTCACAGACCACGGCCGACTGCGTGGAGCGCGCCATCCCGGCGCGCGTCATGGCCGTCCATCGCGGCCTCATCAACATTGCCGGCGACGGCTTCGAAGAGACCATCGCCTCGCATCTCGACGACGCCTGCACCGACAAGGACTACCCGACCGTCGGCGACTGGCTGCTGATCGAGCGGCATGCCCGCCGTCCGCTGCGCCTGCTCGGGCGCAGGAGCCTGTTCTTTCGGCGCGCGCCGGGATCCGGTCGACGGCTGCAGCTCATCGCCGCCAATGTCGACACGCTCTTCATCGTCTCGTCCTGCAATGCCGATTTCAACATCGCCCGGCTCGAGCGCTATCTGGTGCTGGCGCGGGAAGCCGGGGTGACGCCCGTGGTCGTTCTGACCAAGGCCGACATTGCCGACGCGCCCGAGGACTACGCGGCAAAGGCGCGGGGCCTGCAGTCCGGCCTGCTTGTCGAAACGGTCAACGCCCTCGATCCCGGCGATATCGGATCGCTCTCCGCCTGGTGCGGCAAGGGCCAGACCGTCGCCTTCGTCGGCTCGTCCGGCGTCGGCAAGTCGACCCTGATCAACACCCTGACCGGAGCGCAGGACATCGCGACCAAGGGCATCCGCGAGGACGATTCCAGAGGCCGCCACACCACCACCGGCCGGCAGATGCACCGGCTCGCCGAAGGCGGCTGGCTTCTCGACACGCCGGGCATGCGCGAGCTTCAGCTCACCGACGCGGCTTCGGGCATCGAAAGCGTCTTCGAAGATATCGTAGCGCTGGCGGCGCAATGCCGCTTCGCCGACTGCAGCCATGACGGCGAGCCCGGCTGCGCCATCCGCGAAGCGCTCGACACCGGAACGCTCGATGCAGAACGCTACAGGCGCTGGCACAAGCTTGCCGCCGAGGAAGCGTTCAACTCGGCGACCCTTTCCGAGCGCCGCGCCCGCGACAAGGCCTTTGGCAAGATGGTGAAATCGGTCATGAAGGACAAACAGCGCGACAAACGGCGCTGAGCCGCCCGGCTTGCCGATACCGTCGGTGCCATGTCTTGATCGCCGGGCAACCCCGCCGGACGAGGCGTGCTTTGCATCGCGTGAATTTCGATGCCTTCGGCCAAAACCTGGATTAATGTGTGTGCGCGCTATTGTCACAGGGAGGCGAATAAATGCGCTTTAGCGGAAATCTGGCCGGGCTTTTCGGGGCGTTTCTGGCCTTGATCATGCTGCCAGCCGCCGCCCAGGCGGAGACCTTGACCTTCAATGTCAAGTCCAACCACGAAAACGTCGTGAGCCTGGAATTCTACTCGCAGGATCGCAGCGTTGCCTGGCCCGGCGGCGGCGAGGTCTATGTCATCGACGACTATCAGATTCATACCTATTCGCTCTCGTGCCAGCGCGGCGAATCCATCTGCTACGGCGCCTGGGTCCGCAACTCCAACTCCGAATACTGGGGCGTCGGCTACAACGACACCCAGGGCTGCGAAAGCTGCTGCTGGGTCTGCGACGGGGGCGAGACGGCGGTGATCAACCTCAACTACTGAGCGAACGGCCGATGTGCCGACGCACCGGCCGGCAGAGGTGGCGGAGAGTTGGGAACGACGCCAGAACGCGCAGCCACGCGACACAAGCGCCGCCGGCCGACGTTTCGGCCACGCCATGTTCAGCCCGAGCGAGGCGAGAAATAGAAGCGAGATAGCAGATTTGGCGGATGGGGAGGGATTCGAACCCCCGGGACGCTTGCACGTCCGCCGGTTTTCAAGACCGGAGCAATCGACCACTCTGCCACCCATCCAGCGCCGGCCGGATTTACCTGCCTCGGCCGGCGCGCGCAAGTCGTCCGCTTCCTACGGCATCAAAAGCGTCGAACCCTTGGTTTGCCGTCCGGCGAGGGCCGCATGCGCCTTGCCGGCTTCGGCGAGCGGCCAGGTCTGGCCGATATTGATGGAGACGGCGCCGCTCCTCAGCTTGTCCCACAGCCGTTCCGAACCGGCGATCGAGGAGGCGCGGTCGACAAAGTAGTGGAACAGGGTCGGCCGCGTCAGGTAGAGCGAACCCTTGGACATCAGAAGACCGACATTGGGCAGGCTGGCCGGGCCCGAGGAATTGCCGAAGCTGACCATCAGCCCGCGCGGCCGGAGGCAGCCGAGCGAAGCCTCGAACGTGTCCCTGCCGACCGAGTCGTAGACCACGCCGACGCCCTTGCCGCCGGTCAGTTCCCTGACCTTGCTGGCAAAATCGGGATTGGCGCGGATGTCGATCACCTCGTCGCAGCCGAGACCCTTGGCCGCGGCCGCCTTTTCCGTCGATCCGACCGTGCCGATGACCCTGAGGCCGAGGGACTTGGCCCATTGCACGGCGATCTGGCCGACGCCACCGGCGGCCGAATGGAAGACGATGGTCTCGCCCGGTTTGGGTTCGGCCGTCATTTCGAGGAGGTAGCAGACCGTCAACCCCTTGAGGATCGACGCCGCCGCCACCTCGAGCGAGATGTCCTCCGGCACCGGAATGAGCATGTCCGCCGGGATGTTGCGTTCCTCGGCATAGGAGCCGATGGGTCCGATATAGCAGACGTGGTCGCCGAGCCGCAGGTGGTCGACGCCCTCGCCCACCGCCTCGACGACGCCCGCCGCCTCTGAACCGGGGGTAAACGGGGTCGCGACCGGGTAAAGGCCCGAGCGGTGATAGATGTCGATATAGTTGATGCCGACCGCCTTGTGGCGCACCCTGGCTTCGCCGGGGCCGGGCGGCGGCAGTTCCCGCTCCTCGTAGGCGAGCGCCTCGGGACCGCCGGGCTTGTGGATGACGATTGCCTTGCTCATGCTTGCTCACGCTTCTGCTTGCGTTTCGACTGGGCGAAGATGTTGAACGCCTCGACCAGGACGGCGAAGGCCATGGCCGAATAGATATAGCCCTTGGGCACATGCACGCCGAGCCCGTCGGCCACCAGCGTCACACCGATCAGCAGCAGGAAGGCCAGCGCCAGCATCTTGGTGGTCGGATGGCGCCCGATGAAACCGGCAATCGAGGCCGAGGCGAAGTACATCAGCGCCATCGCGATGACCACGGCGGTGATCATGATCTCGAGATGCTGGGCCATGCCGACGGCGGTGATGATCGAATCGATCGAAAACACCATGTCGAGGAGCACGACCTGCACGATCACCGAACTGAAGGCTTTCGGCGCGTTGCGGGCCAGTTCCTGTTCGTGCGGTTCCTCGATGGCGTGATGGATCTCAGCCGTCGCCTTGTAGATAAGGAACGCGCCGCCCGCGATCAGGATCAGGTCGCGCCACGACACGGCGTGGCCGAACAGCTCGGCGATGGGCGCCGTCAGTCCGATGATCCACGAAATCAGCAACAACAGGATGATCCGGAACACCAGCGCCAGAGCAAGACCGATCTGCCGCGCCTGCTTGGCTACATCCGGCGGCAGCCGCGACACCAGCACCGAGATGAACACGATGTTGTCGATGCCGAGCACGATCTCGAGCAGGGTCAGCGTGGCCAGGCTGGCCCAGGCTGCGGGATCAAGGAAGAGTTCGAGCATTCGGGCCTCGGGGCGTGCGTGGGAAAACCAGGCGCGAGCTTAGCCGATCGGCATGGAAAAAGAAGCTCTGTCGGCGCGTTCTCCTCCAGCCGCGCGGCTGAGCAAAAAATTCTACGCCAATGCGCCGGCAGGCGAAACCGCGCCCCATCCGCCGCTTCGCCATATGCGCGATGCCGCATAGGCTGATGGTTCAGAAATGGGAGTTGTCCTCATGGAGAGTTTCGCGCCCGTTCCGGCCACCATTGGCGGCCTGCTCATCGGGCTCGCCGCCGCGATCCTGTGGCTCGGCAATGGCCGCATCGCCGGCGTGTCGGGAATATTCGGCCGCATTCTGGTATCGGTCGAACCGGTCCGCTGGCGCATTACCTTCCTCGTTGCCATGATCGCCGCCGCCGGTCTCGGCGCCCTCGTCTTTCCGGGCCTTATGGCCGACGGCGCCGCCGCGGCGCCCAAACTGATCGGCGATCCGCTTTGGCTGGCCGTGGCCGGCGGGCTCACCGGTCTCGGCACCAGCATCGGCAATGGCTGCACCTCCGGCCATGGCGTCTGCGGTCTCGGCCGGTTGTCGCTGCGCTCGGCCGTCGCGGTCGCGGTGTTTTTCTTGGTGGCCATGCTGACGGTCGCCGCAACGGGAATTGTGTGATGTCGACATCCTACCGGTCTTCCGGCTACCTTGTAACGGCGGCCCTGTCGGGCGGCCTGTTCGGCCTTGGCCTTTACGTCTCGCAGATGACCGATCCCATGAAGGTGCTGCGCTTCCTCGATGTCGGCGCCATCGCCTCGGGCGGCTGGGACCCGAGCCTCGCTTTCGTCATCGGCCCAGCCATCATCGTCAGCTTCATTGCCAACCACGTGTCGAACGGCATGACGGCGCCGTTGTTCAACGGCCGCTTCCACCTGCCCGACTTCACCGCGATCGATGCCCCGCTCGTCCTCGGTGCCGTGCTGTTCGGCATCGGCTGGGGCATGTCGGGCATCTGCCCCGGCCCGGCCATCGCGCTCATCGCATTCTTGCCGGAAAACCTGCTAGTGTTCCTTGTCGCCATGTTCGCGGGATCCTTCGCCGGCACGTTCGTTCTCAAGCGGATGACGCGCCGCCCCCGCCATCGCCTGACGGAGCCGGTTTGAACACATACGATATCGCCATCATCGGCGGCGGCCTTGCCGGATTGGCGGCCGCCGTGACCCTCGCGAAAAAGGGACACGCGACGGTGCTTTTCGCGCCGAAGGGTCCGATCGATCGCCGTACTTCGGCACTGATGCGGCCATCGGTCGATTTCCTCGTCCGGGCCGGCCTGATCGGCAGCGCCGAGGGCCACGGCGAGCCTTTGACCGCCATCCGCATCATCGATGCCACCGCGCGCCTGATCCGCGGCCCAGAAACGCTGTTCCGCGCCGGAGAGATCGGCGCTTCGGCCTTCGGCTGGAACTTTGCCAATGCGCCGCTTCTCGCCCATTTCGCCGAACAGGCGGCCGCCCTGCCCGGCCTCAGCGTCATCGAGGCGCCCGCGTCCGGCTTTGTGCGTACCGCGCAGGGTTTCGAAATCGCCCTTGCCTCGGGCGCGGCCGTCACTGCCTTTCTGCTGGTCGGCGCCGATGGCAAGCGTTCGCCGGTGCGCCAATTCGCCGGCATCGCCGCCCATGAACGGACTTTCGCCGAAGCGGCGCTGGTGGCGGACCTCGAACTCGCCCGCCCGCTCGATGGCGAATCCGTCGAGTTCCACTACGAGCACGGCCCGTTTACCCTGGTGCCGGCCGGCGGCAACAGGGCCAATCTCGTCTGGATCGACAGGCGCGACGTGCTCGAAACGGCCACAGCCGGCAATCTCGCCACGGCACTGGCCGAACGCAGCCGCAATCTTTTCGGCGCCCTTGCCGTATCCGGCCCCGCCGCGATTTTCCCACTCTCGATGCTGAGCGTTGCCACCGCAGGGCGCGACGGTATTGCCCTTGTCGGCGAGGCGGCGCATGCCTTCCCGCCCATCGGCGCCCAGGGCCTCAATCTCGGCCTTCGCGACGTCGCCGATCTTGTTGACGCGCTCGATGGCGCCGATCTGTCGGCACCCGGCTCGGCCGATACCGTATCGCGCGACTACGCAACCCGCCGCGCCGCCGACCTGATGCGCACCGGCGGCGGCGTCGAGGCGCTGTTCCGCTCGCTTGTCGCCGACTTCCTGCCGGTCCAGGCGGCGCGCGCCGGCGGCTTGTGGGCGCTGAAGCTGGTGCCCGGCCTGCGCCGCGCCGCCATGCATGCCGGCATGGGGACGCGCCGGATCTGACCGGCCCGGACCAAACCAAAAGGGGCGCCCGCCGGGCGCCCCTTTTCAGGTTCGACTGCGAGAGATCCTATTGGCCGGCCGGCTGCTCGCCCTCGGCGGGTGCTTCGCCGCCGTTGTTTTCGGCTTCCTGCTGGCGCCGGATCTGTTCTGCCATGTCCTGCACCGCCTGGCCGAGCGCGTCGGTGGCGTCCTGCTGCGGCGCCGCCGCCTGGTCGAGCGATACGTATTCGTCGCCATTATAGACCGAGGTGAAGCCGCTGAGGTCGATTTCAATGGTCACGTCGTTGCCGCGGGCATTCTTGGCCTTCAACTTCAGGACCGCGCCGCGCTTCAAGCTGCTGACGAAGGCCTCGTTGACGACGGTGCGCACATTGCACATCGAACTGTCGCAGGCGATGTAGGGCAGGATGAGGTCGCGGCCGTTGTCGATCTGCAGCCTCAGTCCATAGGGCAGCGTCACGCCCGTCGGCATGGACGCCATGACCAGGAGCGGGCTTTCGTCCGCCGGGTTCTCCCGGAGGATGAACCGGGCGATCAGGTCGTCCTGGGCATAGATCAGCTGACGCATCAGGCACAGCTTCCGCCCGTCCGCGAGATCGCCGCAGAACTTGAGCCAGGGCGGGGGCGGCTTGGCATTGCCTTCCGCTGCCGCGGGCGCCGCGGCAGTCGCATCGGGGGCGTCGGCGGCCGGCGCGTCCTGCGCCAAGGCCGCGACGGGCGCCATCCAGAGTGCGATCAGGGCCAGAACAAGCCCAAGCGCGCGTTTCGCTGTCATTGCTAGATCCGTGGTTCGTTTTCTGGCGGAATCGCCGCCCCTTTGACTCGGGTTCAAGGCAGGAAATCGGGCAATAACATGGCCGGCCCGCCCAATCCATCCGATTATCCGGCGGTCGTTGCCCTGCTGCCATCCGCTTCCGCCAGCGCCACGAGCCGCGACAGGATGGCCGCGGCGCCTCTTAGGCGCTGCTCGGGCTCGGGCCAGTTGCGCGCAAACACCAGTTTCTGGTCGGGCTTGAGCCGCACCTGCTGGGTCGGGTCCGAGACCAATGCCACGAGGCCGACCGGATTGGCGAAGCTGTTGTTCCGCAGCGTGATCGTCGCGCCCTTCGGACCGGCGTCGAGCTTTTCGATATTGGCGGTGCGGCACAGCGATTTGATGACCACGACCTTGAGGAGCGACTGCACCTCCTCGGGCAAGGGTCCGAACCGGTCGATCAGTTCGGCTCCGAATCCGTCGATGTCGCGGTGTTCGCTCAGGTCGCCGAGGCGCCGATAGAGCTGCATCCTGACCTGCAGGTCGGGCACGTAATATTCCGGGATCATCACCGGCATGCCGAGCGATATCTGCGGCGACCACTCGCCCATGTCGATCCGTTCGCTCTCGCCGCCAAGACTTGCCACCGCCTCCTCCAGCATCGACTGGTAGAGTTCGTAGCCGACCTCGCGGATATTGCCCGACTGCTCTTCGCCGAGCAGGTTGCCGGCGCCGCGAATGTCGAGGTCGTGGCTCGCCAGCTGGAAGCCGGCGCCGAGCGATTCGAGCGATTGCAGCACCTGCAGGCGCCGTCGCGCCGTGTCGGTGAGCTTGCGGTCGGCCGGGACAGTGAACACGGCATAGGCGCGGGTCTTCGATCGCCCGATCCGCCCCCTGATCTGGTAGAGTTGCGCCAGTCCGAACCGGTCGGCCCGGTGCACGATCAGAGTATTGGCATTGGGGATGTCAAGACCGGATTCGATGATGGTGGTCGACAACAGCACGTCGAACTTGCCGTCGTAGAAGGCGTTCATGATGTCGTCGAGCTGGCCGGGCGGCAACTGGCCGTTGGCAACGACGAAACTGATCTCGGGCACCTGCTCGCTGAGAAAGGTCGCGATGTCCGACTGGTCCATGATGCGCGGCACCACGTAGAAGGCCTGCCCGCCGCGATATTTCTCCCTGAGCAGCGCCTCCCGGACCGTCAGCGGGTCGAAAGGCGACACGAAGGTGCGGATGGCCAGGCGGTCGATGGGCGGCGTCGCCAGGAGCGACAGGTCTCTCACCCCGGCCAGCGCCAATTGCAGCGTGCGCGGAATCGGCGTCGCCGTCAGCGTCAGCACGTGGACATTGGCCTTCATCTGCTTGAGCCGTTCCTTGTGCGCCACGCCGAAATGCTGCTCCTCGTCGACGATCAAGAGGCCCAGATCCCTGAAGCCGATCGATTTCGACAACAGAGCATGCGTGCCGATGACGATATCGGCCGTGCCGTCGGCAATGGCTTGCCTGGCCGCCTTCATCTCGGCGGCCGGCACCAGCCGCGAGGCATGTGCCAGCTTGACCGGCAGGCCGGCGAAGCGCTCGGAAAAGGTCTTGAAGTGCTGGCGGGCCAGAAGCGTCGTCGGCACCACGACCGCCACCTGCCGGCCGCTCATCGCCATGGCGAAGGCGGCCCTCAATGCCACCTCGGTCTTGCCGAAGCCGACATCGCCGCAGATCAGCCGGTCCATGACCCGGCCGGTCGTCATGTCCTCGAACACCTGGGCGATCGAGGCGAGCTGGTCCTCGGTCTCCTCGTAGGGGAAGCGCGCCGCGAACTCGTCGTAGGCGCCGGCGGGCAATTCGATCGGCTCGACATGGGCCAGCGCGCGCTCGGCCGCGATCCGGATCAGCTGTGCCGCCATGTCGCGGATGCGCTGCTTGAGCCTGGACTTCTTCATCTGCCAGGCAGCGCCGCCGAGCCGATCGAGCTCGACACGCTCGGCGTCCGAGCCGTAGCGCGTCAAAAGCTCGATATTCTCGACCGGCAGGTAGAGCCTGGTTTCGCCGGCATATTCGATCTCGACGCAATCATGCGGGGCTCCCGCCGCCTCGATGGCCCGCAATCCGACGAAGCGCCCGATGCCGTGTTCGACATGAACGACCAGATCGCCGGCCGAAAGGCTCGACGCCTCGGTCAGGGCGTCCTCGGCCTTTTTGCGCCGGGTATGCCGGATGATGCGCTCGCCGAGAAAGTCCTGTTCGGATAGGACAAGGATCGTATCGGTCTCGTAGCCGGTCTCGAGCGCGAGCACGACGAAGCCCGCTATGCCCGGCTCCGTCATTTCGGCGTCGCGCCAGTTCTCGCACTTCCTCGTGCGGACAAGGCCGTGATCGGCGAGAAGCTGCATCAGCCGCTCGCGCGTGCCTTCGCTCCAGGCGGCAATGATGGTGCGCTGACCCTTTTTGCCGCGCGCCAGAAGCAGCGACACCACCGCCTCGAACAGGTTGGTGTCGGCCGCCTGGCGTTCGGCGGCAAAGTTGGGCGGCATGCGGCCGCCGGCATTCTCGACATCGCCGTCGCCGGCGAAGGGAGTCAGCATCATGCCGCTGCCGCCGGCGAGCGCGGCCAGTCCAGCCTCGACCTCATAGAGCATTTCGGCCGGCACCGGCTTGTAGGGCGTGCCGGTATTGCCCCTGGTCTCGGCCGTCCTGGCGCTTTCGCGCGCCTCGAAATAGTCGGTGATCTGTTCCTGGCGTTCTTTGAGCGCCAGCTCCGCCTGATCGTCGAAGACGAAAAGGGCACTGCCGGTGTAGGCGGTCAGCGGCTCGAGGCTTTCATAGAAGAACGGCAGCCAGTGCTCCATGCCGGGAAAGCGCTGGCCGGCGCTGATCGCCGCATAGAGCTGGTCGTCGGCGGTGTTGCCGCCGAAACGCGCCGTGTAGCGCCCCCGGAAGCGCCGGATGGTTTCCGGCGTCAGCATGACCTCACTCATCGGCGACAGAGCGATCTCAATGAGAGAACCGGTGCTGCGCTGCGTCTCGGGATCGAAACTGCGGATGGTTTCGAGCGTCGAGCCGAAGAAATCGAACCTGAGCGGCGCGGCGCTGCCGGCGGCGAAAAGGTCGACGATCCCGCCACGCACCGCGTACTCGCCCGCCTCGCGCACCGTCGGCACCCTCAGATAGCCATTGCCGGCCGCCCAGGCGACGAGCCTTTCGCTGTCGACCACGGCGCCGGCCCGGGCCGAGAACGACATGCCGGAAACCACGTCGCGCGGCGGCAACCTCTGGATGATCGCGTTGACGCTGGTGATGAGCACGGCGCCCGTCGTCGCCGGATCGGCGAGCCGGGCCAGCGCGTTCATCCGTGCCGACAGGGTCACGGCATTGGGCGACACCCGGTCATAGGGCAGGCAGTCCCAGGCCGGCAGGCTCAGCAACGGATGGCCGGGCAGAAGCGCCGGCAAGACGTCGACGAGCCGTTGCATGCGCCGCCCGTCGCGGGCGACGAAAACCAGCGCCGCCGGGCCGGTCGCGCCGGCGCCGAGCGCCCGCTCGACCAGTTTGGCGATGGTGAAAGGCTGCATGCCCTCGGGGACATTGCCGATCACGGACAGGCGCGAACCGGCAGGATTCATTTCGCCAGGCCCTTGTGCGCGAAGGCGACGACCTCGCCTAAAAGCTCGATGTCGGCGCCTTGTCCCAGCGGCGACTGCCCGGTGACCCAGGACAGCAAGTCGGCATCCGATTGGTCGAGCACCGCCTCGAACCGCGCAAGCTTTGTCGCGTCGTAGCCGGGAAGAAAAAGGTCGGCGAACGGGCCGAGAATGAGGTCCATTTCCTTCGTGCCGCGGTGATGGGCACGATAGCTCAATCGCTTGCGCGCGGCTTCGAGATCGTCGGTCATTTTCAACCTGTTGCGTCCTTGCGGCATGCAAAAGCCCATCGCGGCGGTTTTCGGCGCAATGAGCCGGGCGGTTGTAGCCCCTCGGCGCCGGCTTGTCAGCCTTTTGCCGCGCGGAGATTGGCGCGCTAGTCTGCCTTTGTCGCCCCACGGAAAAGGAAACGCCTTGCCGCGCCCGAGCCTGCTCAACCCGCTGTTCCGGTCCGTGACCGCGCTCAAGGGCGTCGGCCCGCGCCTGGCGCCGCTTTTGGCGCGGTTTCTCGGCCAGACAGAGGGCCAGGACGCGCTGGTACTCGATCTGTTGCTGCACATGCCCTCGGCGGCAATCGACCGGCGCAAACAGGTGCCGATCGCCGAAGCCTATTTCGGCGACATCGTCACGCTCGATATCCACATCGACCGCCACCTCGCCCCGCCGCGCGGCAAGTCCGCCACCCCGCACCGCGTTTACGCCCATGACGAGACCGGCGAGGTGCAACTGGTCTTTTTCCGCGCCGAGGGCGGCTGGGTCGAAAAGGCCCTGCCGGTTGGCGAGCGCCGGATCGTTTCGGGCGAGATCGGCTTTTTCCAGGGGACAAAGCAGATCACCCATCCCGACTACATCGTCGAACCGGACAAACGCGACACCCTGCCGCTGGTCGAGCCGGTCTACCCGCTGACCCAGGGCCTCAGCTCCAAGCCTCTGATCAAGCTGATGCAGCAGGCGCTCGCCGCCCTGCCCGACCTGCCCGAGTGGATCGGCGATACGCGGCGCGCGATGAACGGCTGGCCGGATTTCGCCGCGGCGATGCATGCCGTCCACGCCCCGGAAACCCCGCGCGACGGCGATGCCGGCGGCCCGGCGCGTTGCCGCCTCGCCTATGACGAATACCTCGCCGGGCAATTGACCCTGCAGCTCGTGCGTTCGAGCCTCGTGCGCGCCCGCTGCAAGCCCCGCAATCTCAGCGGCGAGCTGACCGGACGGGTCGAGGCCGCCCTGCCCTTTTCCCTGACCGAGGGCCAGAAACAAGCCTTCGCCGAGATCGCCGCCGACCTTCGCGGCCCTGATCGCATGGCGCGGCTCCTGCAGGGCGATGTCGGCGCCGGCAAGACGGTCGTGGCGCTCCTTGCCATGGCGGCCATGGCCGAGGACGGCGCCCAGTCGGCCCTGATGGCGCCGACCGAATTGCTCGCCGCCCAGCATTTCCGCACGCTTTTGCCCCTGGCCGAAAAGGCCGGGCTCTCGCTCGCCTTTTTGACCGGCAAGACGCAAGCCACCGAGCGCCGCGCCATCCTCGCCGGCCTCGCCTCAGGCGATCTCGCCATGGTCTGCGGCACCCATGCCCTGTTCCAGTCCGACGTCGAATTCAAAAATCTCGGCCTCGTCGTCGTCGACGAACAGCACCGGTTCGGAGTCCACCAGCGCCTGGCGCTCAGCGACAAGGGCAAGGCCGCCGAACTTCTCGTGATGACGGCGACGCCGATCCCGCGCACCCTGATCCTGACCCATTTCGGCGACATGGCCGTGTCGCTGCTCAAGGACAAGCCGGCCGGCCGCCAGCCCATCGACACCGCCGTCCTGCCCGACAGCGAATACGATCGCGTTCTGGCCCGGCTCAGGGCGCGTGTCGCCGAGGGCGTTCAGGCCTTCTGGGTCTGCCCGCTGGTCGAGGAGAGCGAGCAAAGCCCGCTGACCGCCGCCGAGGAGCGGTTCCGGGCCCTTAGGGAAGTGTTCGGCGACAGGGTCGAACTGGTCCACGGCCGGCTGAGCACCGCCAAAAAAGACGCCGCCATGGCCCGTTTCCAGTCGGGCGAGGCGCAGGTCCTCGTCGCCACCACCGTCATCGAGGTCGGCGTCGACGTGCCCAACGCCACCATCATGATCGTCGAACATGCCGAGCGCTTCGGCCTCGCCCAGCTGCACCAGTTGCGCGGCCGCGTCGGCCGCGGTTCGGCCCGCTCCGCCTGTTTGCTGCTTTTCGCCGAGCCCCTGGGCCAGGTCGCCCGCGCCCGGCTCGAAACCATCCGCTCGACCGAGGACGGTTTCGTCATCGCCGAAAAGGATCTCGAACTCAGGGGTGAAGGCGATGTGCTCGGCACCCGCCAGTCCGGCATGCCCGGCTACCGCCTCGCCATTGCGGACATCCATCGCGACCTGATCGAGATGGCCCACGACGACGCAAGCGACGCCATCGCCCGCAACCCCGGCCTCACCGGTCCGGAGGGCGAGGCCCTGCGGATACTGCTCTATTTATTCCGCCGCGACCTGGCGATTCCGCTCATCCGGGCCGGCTAGCCCGCCGTTTCCGCCTCCGGCACCACGGGTTTTTCGGCAAGCGATTCGGTCTTTTGCCGATAGTCGGGCGACACGAGCCCGGCCGAGACGATCAGCTTGGCGGCGTCCTCGATACTCATGTCCAAAATGACGATCTCGCTGCGCGGCACGTAAAGCAGGAAGCCCGAGGTCGGGTTGGGCGTCGTCGGCAAAAAAACGCTCATGATCTGCTCGCCGTCGACTTTTTCGGCCATTTCGCCCTTGGCCTCGGTCGAGATGAACACCACCGCCCACAGGCCCGGCCGCGGATACTGGATCAGCCCGACCTCGCGAAAGCTCTTGGCGCTTTGGTTGACCACCGTCTCGAAGATCTGCTTGAGCGCCTTGTAGAGCGTCGAGATCATCGGCAGGCGATGAAGGATCGCCTCGCCGAACTTGACCAGCGTCCGCCCGAACAGGTTGGCGGCGAAAAAGCCGACCAGGCCGATGGTCAGAAACGCGACGACGAGGCCGAAGCCGGGGATTTCGAAAGGCAGATAGGTGCTCGGATTCATCGCCCTGGGCACAAAGGGCGTCACCATGTCGTCGATGAACCTTATGATCCACCAGGCGATATAGAGCGTGATGCCGATCGGGCCGGCAATGACGAGGCCGGTGAGGAAATAATTCATCAGCCGCCGGCCCAAGGTCAACTTCACGGTCGGAATGGCGTGGTGCGGGGAATCGAGCGGCTCGTTCAAGGCCTGGTCCTTATCGTCGGGGGCGAAGACACCTCCCATATGGTGTGCGAAACCCGAAGCGCCAATGCCCGGACGGGCATGGGTCGTTGCCTAACCGGGCAGCGTCCAGTCGAACTCCATCTGCCGCGCCGTCCGCGCCGCCAGTTCGGGCGATCCGAGCTTGGCCACGAGGTAAAGGCTCATGTCGATGCCGGCCGAGATGCCGGCGGAAGTGACGATGGCGTCGTCGACCCAGCGCCGGCCCTCGACCACCTCGAGCAAGGGATAGGCGCCGCGCAACTCGGCGATATCCTCCCAATGGGTGGTGACCCGCTGGGTCGTCAGCACGCCGGCCTCGGCCAGGATGAAGGCGCCGGTGCAGACCGAAGCGACCTGCCGCGCCCCGGAAGCAATTGTCCTTATCCAGTCGAGCACACGCGGCTTTTTCAGTTCGGCCCCATGCACGCCGCCGACGACGACCAGGATATCGAGCGGCGGGTGATCGTCGATCCGGCAATGCGTTTCGACCCGGAAGCCGCCGCGCGCCGAAACGACCGGGGCCTCCCCGATCAGCAGGACGCGAAACCTCTCGGCCGCCGGCAGGAAGCGGCTCGCCACGGAAAACACTTCGAACGGGCCGGAAAAGTCCATGACCTCGGCCTCGTCATAGATGTAGATGCCGACATTCATCGCTGGCATTGCGAAGCCGGGCTCACTCGACGGTCACCGACTTGGCCAGATTGCGCGGCTGGTCGACATCGGTGCCCATGTGAACCGCCGTGTGATAGGCGAGCATCTGCACCGGCAGCGCGGCAAGGATCGGCGCCACCAGTTCATCGACCCGGGGCAACACAATGAGATCGGCCACGCCCTTGCCGACCAGCGCCGCGCCGGCCTCGTCGGTGATGAGCACGATCTTGCCGCCACGCGCCGCCACTTCCTGCATGTTGGACATGGTCTTTTCCATCAACCCGTCCGAGGGCGCCACGACCACGACCGGCATGTTCTCGTCGATAAGCGCGATCGGCCCATGCTTGAGTTCGCCGCCGGCATAGCCCTCGGCGTGGATATAGGAGATTTCCTTGAGCTTGAGCGCCCCTTCGAGCGCGATCGGATACATCTGCCCGCGCCCGAGATAGAGCACATCGGTTACCCGTGTCAGCCGCTTGGCCAGCGCCTCGATCTGGCTCTCGCATTTGAGCACTTCGGCCATGGCCGAGGGCAGCCGCACCAGCGCCGCCGCCAGGCGCTTTTCGTCGTCCACGCTGAGCGTGCCGCGCGCCCGCCCGGCCGCAATGGCGAGCACGGCCAGAACCGTCAGTTGCGCCGTGAAGGCCTTGGTGGAGGCGACGCCGATTTCGGGACCGCACAGGATCGGGAACACCGCTTGGGATTCGCGGGCAATGGTCGATTCGGCGACATTGACGATCGCGGCGATGGCCTGCCCGTGCTGGGCGCAATAGCGAAGCGCCGCCAGCGTGTCGGCCGTTTCGCCCGATTGCGAGATGAACAGGGACAGCCCGCCTTCGGGCAGCACCGGCTCGCGATAGCGGAATTCGGAAGCGACGTCGACATCCGCCGGCAACCGCGCATAGCGCTCGAACCAGTACTTGCCGACCATGGCCGCGTAGGAAGCCGTGCCGCAGGCGACGATCGTCAGCCGGCTCAGCCTGGCGAAATCGATTTCGGATGCTTCGTCGACGCCGACCGAGAGCGTCGCCATGTCGAGATAGTGCGACAGCGCGTGCGACACCGATTCCGGCTGCTCGTAGATTTCCTTGGCCATGAAATGGCGATGATTGCCCTTTTCGGCGATGGCCGAAGAGGCCGAGGATATGACCATCCGCCGTTCGACGATCGCGCCGGCGAAATCCCGGATCACCGCCGAACCGGGCCTGACCACGGCCCAGTCGCCCTCTTCGAGATAGGTGATGCGATTGGTCAGCGGCGCCAGCGCGTAGGCGTCCGAGCCGAAATACATTTCCTTTTCGCCATGGCCGATGGCGAGCGGCGAGGCCTGGCGGGCGGCGATCAAGGTATCGGGGGCGTCGCGGAACAGGAAGACGAGGCCGAACGCCCCGCGCAGGCGCGGCAGCACCGAACCGACGGCCTGCTCCGGTGTCAGGCCCCTGTCGAGTTCGCGGGTCACGAGCAGCGCCACCGATTCGGTGTCGGTCTCGGTCACCGGCCGGTAGCCGTCCTTTTCGAGGTCGGCCAGAAGCTCGCGATAATTCTCGATAATGCCGTTATGGACGACGGCCACCTTGTCGGTGGCATGCGGATGGGCGTTGCCCTCTGTCGGGCCGCCATGGGTGGCCCAGCGGGTGTGGCCGATGCCGGTCAGCCCGCTCAGCGGCTCGGCCTTGAGCCTTTGTTCGAGATTGCCGAGCTTGCCCTCGGCCCGGCGCCGCGCGATGGCGCCGTTTTCGATGGTGGCGACGCCGGCACTGTCATAGCCGCGGTATTCGAGGCGCTTCAACGCCGCGACGAGCCGCTCGGCCACGGGTTCGGTGCCGATAATGCCGACGATTCCGCACATCCTTTATTATCCCTTGGTTTTATTGGCCTTGAAGGCCTCGGCCCGCGCCCTCAGCGTTGCGGCGTGGCCCGGCTTGTTGATCTGGCGTCCGCGCGCCACGGCCATGGCGTCGTCCGGCACGTCTTCGGTAACGACGCTGCCCGAAGCGATATAGGCGCCCTCGCCGATCCTGACCGGCGCCACCAGCGCCGAATTGGAGCCGATGAAACTGTCGGCACCGATCTCGGTCAGGTGCTTGTTCACCCCGTCGTAATTGCAGGTGATCGTCCCGGCGCCGATATTGGCGCGGGCGCCGATATGGGCGTCGCCGATATAGGTCAGGTGATTGACCTTGGCGCCGTCCGCGATGCGGGCATTCTTGATCTCGACGAAATTGCCGGCCCGGGCTCCCGTCATCAGTTCGGCGCCGGGCCTGAGGCGCGCGAACGGGCCGACCTGGCAGTTCTCGCCGACATGGGCGCCTTCGATATGGCTATAGGCCTTGATCACCGCCCCGGTTGCGATGGTGACGCCCGGTCCGAAGAACACGCCCGGCTCGACGGTCACATCCGGCGCGATGCGCGTGTCCCAGGCGAAATAGACGGTTTTCGGATCGATGAGCGTCACCCCGTCCCGCATGGCCTTGAGGCGCAGGCGCTCCTGATAGAGCCCCTCGGCGCGGGCGAGCTGGTCGCGGCTGTTGACGCCCATGACATCGGCCTCGGGCGCCAGGGCGAAACCGACGCGGTAGCCCGCTTTGTTGGCGAGCGGCACGAGGTCGCCGAGATAATATTCGTTCTGGGCATTGTCCCTGCCGATCCGGCCGATCAGTTCGGAAAAGATTTCCGCCCTGAACGCCAGTATGCAGGCATTGCACCGCCCGATTTCACGTTCGGCCGCGCTCGCGTCCCTGTGCTCGCGGATGTCGACAAGGGTTTCGCCGTCGGTAATCAGCCGTCCATAACCGGTCGGGTCCTCCGGCTCGAAACCGAGAACCGCGCCGTCGAAACCCGCCTCGATTCGCCTGAGCACCTCGGCGAAATTGTCGCCGCGCAGCAGCGGATGATCGCCGTAAACCACTGCGACCACGCCTTCGGCGCCGGCATAGGCCGGCTCCGCCATCCGCGCCGCGTGCGCCGTCCCGAGCCGCTCGGCCTGGATGAAAAAGCGCGCCGCCGGAAACGCCTTGGCGACCGACGCCTCGATGTCCGGCTTGTCCGGCGCGGTGACTACGGCAATGGTCGCGGCGCCGGCATCGGTCGCCGCCTGGCAGACATGATGCAGGATGGGCCGCCCGGCGACCTTGTGCAGAACCTTGGACGTGCGCGACTTGAAACGCGTGCCGTCGCCCGCCGCCAGAATGATGACCTGCAATGCACTCATGTTCGTCTCCGGCGGGCACGTCGTGCCGTGTTCATTGCCTTTGAATGGCACAAAACTGTGGCATCGCCCACATGGCTCCACGCCAAACCCATGGCGATGGTAAACTTCAATTCGTATTTGATTCGAACAGGGACGGGACGACTTGTCCAAGCCGATCGAACGCTACCGCCAGTCCGATGTCAATTTCTGGGGCGTTGCCGCCATTGCGGCCTGCGGCTTGGCGCTCAGCGCCGCCAGCATTCCGGCCCTCATGCCGCCGCAGCTGTTCACCGCCCTGCATGCCAGCCGCATCAACGGCGCCGACATCAATGCGCTGCGCGCCGAGATGGCCTCGCTCGAACAGGAAGCGGCGCGCATCCGCAACGACACCGAGCAGGTGCTGACCCGGCTCGGCTTGGCCGATCAGGATCGCGGCACGCTGTTGCAGCGCGTCGGCGCCCTTGAGAGCACCCTGCCGGTTCTGGTCGAACAGATTCCGCCCGGCGGGGCGATCGACACCAGCATCATCACCTCCGCGACCGGCAATGTCGACGAAAGCGTGGCGATTTCCGGCGGCAGAGTCGAGATCTCCCGCTCACCGCTCTACCCGCGTCAGGACCTGATGAAGATCGATGACCCCGCCGCCGGGAGCGGCGAAGCCATGCCGGAGGCGACCGAATCGTCGACGATGCTGCGCACCGAAGCGCCCGATCTGGCTCGCGTCAGCTCCGAGGAATACGGCATTGCCGTCGGCGGCTCGGTGACGGTCGAAGACGCCTATGTTACCTGGCTGGATGTCAGGAACAAGGTCGGCGCCCTTCTGATTGGCATGGAGCCGATCCTGTCGGCCAGCACGTCCGGCTATCACATCGTCGCCGGCCCGGTCGAACGCATCGCCCGCGCCGAGGAATTGTGCGGCTATGTCGAACGCGCCGGCCTGCAATGCCTGCCCATGCCCTATTCCGGCTACCGCATGCCGCAATAACCAACCTGCTGCAACGCGATCGTAACGTCCGGCCGATATCGTGTTGACTCGGCGGTTCGAGCCATTATGTTCCGCCGCACCTGTCAAAGACCGGCCGCAAGCCGGTTTTCCAACGGGGAATGGTCGCGGGTTCGGGCTGGACAATGCTATTTTCCCATCCCGGACACGCGGAACGGCATGCGCCCGTAGCTCAGTGGTAGAGCATCCGACTTTTAATCGGATGGTCCCGGGTTCGAATCCCGGCGGGCGTACCATTTCGCCGCCGGTTTGCCGCAGGCAAATCCATCAGTCCGGTCGACTGATGGCAGGCTAGCAGGCCATGAGAGCCATGCTCGATTGGCACGTAGCCCCAAACTCCTGCTCCGCGACCCCGCGCCCCTGAACTCCACCCTTCTCCCGCGCCCGCGATAGCGCTACTCCTTCTTGCGCAACCGCGGAGAACGTCCATGAAAGCCGTGCTGTTCGAGCGCTTCGGCGAGATGCCCGAGCTCGTGACCGTCGCCGATCCCGCCCCGCCCGAGGACGGCGTCGTCATAAAGGTCGAGGCGACCGGCATCTGCCGCAGCGACTGGCACGGCTGGATGGGCCACGATCCCGATATCGTTTTGCCGCATGTGCCCGGCCATGAGCTCGCCGGAATCGTCGCCGCCACGGGTAAAAACGTGCGCCGGTGGAAGGCGGGTGACCGGGTGACCGTGCCCTTCGTCTGCGGCTGCGGCGAGTGCCCCGAATGCGCTGCCGGCCACGAGCAGGTCTGCCGCAACCAGCACCAGCCCGGCTTCACCCATTGGGGGTCTTTCGCCGAATACGTGCCGATCCACCATGCCGACATCAACCTCGTCGCCCTGCCCGAGACGATGGATTTCGCCACCGCCGCCAGTCTTGGCTGCCGCTTCGCCACCGCGTTCCGCGCCCTTGTCGATCAGGCGCGAGTCTCGGCCGGGCAATGGGTGGCCATCCACGGCTGCGGCGGCGTCGGCTTGTCCGCCATCATGATCGCCAGCGCCATTGGCGCCCAGGTCGTCGCCGTCGACATCGCCGACAACAAGCTCGACCTCGCCAGGGCCGTTGGCGCCGTCGCCACGGTCAACGCCAATGCCGTCGCCAGCGTGCCCGAAGCCATCGTCGCGATCACAGGTGGCGGTGCCCATGTCTCGATGGACGCCCTCGGTCATCCGGCAACCTGCTACAACTCGATCGCCTGCCTCAGGCGCCGCGGCCGGCATGTGCAGGTCGGCTTGACGCTGGCCGACCAGGCGACGCCGCCGATCCCGATGGCCAGGGTCATCTCCCACGAGCTGGAAATCTACGGCAGCCACGGCATGCAGGCCCACCGCTACGACGCCATGCTCGCCATGATCCTTGCTGGCAGGCTCGCACCCGAGCGCCTGATCGGCGCCCGCATCAGTCTTGAGGAGTCCATCGCGGCCCTGACCGGCATGGACCGTTTCGAAGCCAACGGGGTGAGTGTGATCACCCGGTTCTGACGCCGCCGCTTCAGCCCTGCAGTTTGTGCAGATGTGCCAGAAGCCCGCGCGTCGAGGAATCGTGACCTTCGCTCGAGGCCGTGCCCTCGACCTTGGGCAAGAGCGCCTTGGCGAGTTGCTTGCCGAGTTCGACGCCCCATTGGTCGAATGAGTTGATGTTCCACAGCGCCCCCATGACGAAGACCTTGTGCTCGTAAAGGGCGATGAGCTTGCCGAGGGTTTCCGGGTCGAGCGTGTCGTAAACGAGCGTGTTCGACGGCCGGTTGCCGGGGAAGAGCTTGTGCGGGGCCAGCCGTTCGATCTCCTCGGCACCCATGCCGGCCTTTTCGAGCTCGGCGACGACCTCGTCCCGCGTCTTGCCGAGCATCAGCGCCTCGGACTGCGCCAGGCAATTAGCGACGAGCTTGACGTGATGCGGCGGCAGATCTTCCTGAGGATTGGCGGCAATGAGGAAATCGCACGGGATCACCGAGGTTCCCTGGTGGATGAGCTGGTAGAAGGCGTGCTGGCCATTGGTGCCCGGCTCGCCCCAGACCACAGGTCCGGTCTCGTAGTCGACCGCCGTCCCGTCGAGCGAAACCTGCTTGCCGTTCGATTCCATGTCCTGCTGCTGCAGATAGGCGGTGAAGCGGGAAAGCCGCTGGTCGTAGGGAAGGACCGCGTGGCTGGCAAAGTCCCAGCCGTTGCGATACCACACGCCCAGAAGCCCCATGATCGCCGGCAGGTTCTGTTCGAGCGGCATGGACAGGAAATGCGCGTCCATCGCCGCCGCACCCTTCAGGAACGCCTCGAAGTTCTCGTAGCCGACGGCCAGCATCACCGGCAGGCCGATGGCCGACCACACGGAATAGCGGCCACCGACCCAGTCCCAGAAACCGAAGATGCGGTCGGCCTTGATGCCGAAGGCGGCGCAGGCCGAGAGATTGGTCGACAAAGCCGCGAAATGGTGCGGCACCGCTTCCTCGCCCAGCGCCGTCGACAAGAGGCCGCGCGCCGTATGGGCATTGGTCATGGTCTCGTCGGTGGTGAAGGTCTTGGAGGCGACGATGAACAGCGTCGTTTCAAGGTCGAGATGCTTCAATGTGTCGTAGATATGGGCCCCGTCGACATTGGAGACATAATGCGCCCTGAGATCGGCCCGCGTATAGGGCTCGAGCGCCAGCGTCACCATGGCCGGCCCGAGATCGGAACCGCCGATGCCGATATTGACAATGTCGGTGAACGGCTTGGCGGTGGCGCCGACAATCGCGCCCGAGCGCACGTCGGCGGAAAAAGCGCGCATGCGATCGAGCACCTGACGCACGCCGGGAATGACGTTCTCGTCGCCGATTGTCATCGAGTCGCCCTGATAGCGCAGAGCCATGTGCATCACGGCTCGGTGCTCGGTCGAATTGATCGGTTCGCCCGCCCACATGGCGTCGCGCCGCTTCTCGACGCCCGCTTCACGCGCCAGATCGAAAAGCGCTTTCATCGCAGCTTCATCGATCCTGTTTTTCGAGTAATCGAGCAGCATATCGCCGAAACTCACGGAAAACTTTGAAAAGCGGTCCGCATCCTCGGCAAAGAGCTGCCGCATCGGCCGGTTTTCGAGGCGTTGGCGATGCGGTTGAAGTGTGTCGAGGAGGGATTTTCGAGCGGAGGCCATGGTGGATGTCCTGCAAGGGGTCAGATGGGTGCCAAGTCGCCGCGCGCCCACATTTCACGCGTCGCCGCGGCGAAATCGGCAAAGACACCCCGCTCTATAGCATCGCGGGCGCCTTCGGTCAGGTGCTGATAATAGCTCAGGTTGATCTGGGAAAGGACCATCGCGCCCAGTATCTCTTCCGATTTCACCAGATGATGAAGGTAGGCGCGCGAAAACCGGCGGCAATTGAGATTATTCGAGTCGTCGTCGAGCGGCCGCCCGTCGTCCTTGTGGCGGGCGTTCTTGAGGTTGATGACGCCGAAACGGGTATAGGCGTGGCCGTGCCGCCCGGCTCGGGTCGGGTGCACGCAGTCGAACATGTCGATGCCGCGCCCGATGGCGCCGAGAATGTCGACGGGCTTGCCGACGCCCATCAGGTAATGCGGTCTGTCGGAAGGCAGGTCCGGCACCAGGTCGCTAAGGACCCGGAACATCGTCTCCTGCGGTTCCCCGACCGCCAGCCCGCCGACCGAATAGCCGCTAAAACCGATGCCGGTCAGTCCCTCGGCCGAGCGCCGGCGCAATTGGGCGTCGTCGCCGCCCTGGACGATACCGAACAGCGCCCGTTCCGGCCTATTGCCAAAAGCTGTCTTCGAGCGCTCCGCCCATCGGAGCGAGAGCTCCATCGCCCGCTCGATTTCCGGCTGCTCGGCCGGCAATCCGATGCATTCGTCGAGCTGCATGACGATGTCGCTGTCGAGCAGAAGCTGAATCTCGACCGAGCGTTCCGGCGTCAACTCATAGGACGAGCCGTCGATATGCGAGCGGAAGGTCACGCCGTTTTCGGTCAGTTTCCTGAGCTTGGCCAGCGACATGACCTGAAAGCCGCCGCTGTCGGTCAAAATGGGACCGGGCCAGTCCATGAAGCGGTGCAACCCGCCAAGCGAGGCGACACGCTCGGCGCCGGGTCTCAGCATCAGGTGATAGGTATTGCCGAGAATGATCTCGGCCCCGGTCTCGCGCACCTGTTCCGGATACATGGCCTTGACCGTGCCGGCGGTGCCGACCGGCATGAAGGCCGGTGTGTTGATCGCGCCGCGCGGCGTCGCGATGCGGCCGCGCCTGGCGGCGCCGTCGGTGGCAAGAAGGGAAAAATCGAATGGGGTCATGACCGTGCGGGCAAATTCATGTCGCCGCACCCGATGCGGCAGAATTCGCCGGAAGTCAAATGCCGGCGCCTACAGCAGGCGCTGCCACCAGCCGACATCCCGCCAGGCTCCGAACTTCCAGCCGACCTCGCGATAGATGCCGACGGGAGTGAAACCCATGGCCTCGTGCAGGCCGACGCTGCCGGCGTTGGGCAGGGCGATGCCGGCAAAGGCGGAGTGATAGCCGAGGGCCGCGAGACCGGGCAGCAGCTCGCCGTAGAGCAGCCGCCCGATGCCCTGCCGCCGCGCCGTCTCGGCAACGTAGACCGTGACATCAACCGAATACCTGTAGGCGGCGCGCTCGCGATGCGGTCCGCCATAGGCAAAGCCGACCACGGCGTTGTCGCGCTCGGCAACGAGATAGAGATGGCGCTGCTGAATGGCGGCGATGCGCCTTTCCGTCTCGGCGACGTCCGGCGCCGTCTCTTCGAACGAGATGAATGTCGTTTCGACGATCGGCGCATAGATCGCCTGGATGGCCGGAGCGTCGTCGGCGCGCGCCGGCCGGACGGCAATGCCGGCGCTAGATGTGGACGAGATCGTAGACATAGGATTTGTCGCCCTTGCGGCTGACCCAGACGCCTTCGGGAGGGCTGTCGCCCTGGTTCTGGGGCAGCACCTCCCACGGACGGCCGGAGATCGCGCCATCCTCGGGCAGGACAGAGATCCAGCCCCACTGCTCCGACCGGACGATCCACAGGTCGCGGTCTTCCCGTTTGTAGGCAGGACGTCCGTCCTGCCCGATCTGCCTTCGGAAGCGATAGACCAGATCGTCAACCTGACGGCGTAGTTCGAAACGCTCGACGATGCTCATTCCGCATCCTCCCGGTAGAGCAGCGAGGCGTCGCCATAGGAGTAGAACCGGTATTGCGTGTCGATGGCGTGAGCGTAGGCCGCCTTCATCGTCGCGAGCCCTGAAAAGGCCGAGACCAGCATCATCAGCGTCGAGCGCGGCAGGTGGAAATTGGTCATCAGCACGTCGACGACGCGAAACCTGAAGCCAGGCGTGATGAAGATATCGGTGTCGCCGGCAAAGGGCCGTAGTTCGCCCGTCGCTCGTGCCGCGCTTTCGAGCAGCCGCAGCGAGGTCGTGCCGACGGCGACGACGCGCCCGCCTGCCCGTTTCGCGGCATGGATGCGCGCGACCGCCTCGGGCGATACCTCTCCCCATTCGGCATGCATCCGGTGGTCGTCGGTATCCTCCGCCTTGACCGGCAGGAAGGTCCCCGCCCCGACATGAAGCGTCACGGTTTCGACACCGACGCCCATGTCGCGCAGCCTGTCGAGCAGGCTTTTTGTGAAATGCAGCCCGGCCGTCGGCGCCGCCACGGCGCCGTCCTCGCGGGCATAGACAGTCTGGTAGTCGGTCCTGTCGCGCGCCTCGACGCCGCGCCTCAGCCCGATATAGGGCGGCAGCGGCATGGCCCCGTGCGCCTTGATTGCCTCGTCGAGATAGGCGCCGGACAGCGCGAACTTGAGGATCACCTCGCCCGCCGCGCCGGTGCGCTCGATTTCAGCCGCGAGTTCGCTCAGGGCGCAGGCGCGGTCGGTCGCGTCGCCGAACACCAGTCGATCGCCCGGCTTCAGCCGCTTGGCCGGCCGCGCGAAGGCGGCCCAGCGCGACGGATCGATGCGCTTGTGCAGGTTGAAGGACAAAGCGGCCCGATACGTGCCGCGTGTTCGCGTGCCCTGCAATTCAGCCGGAATGACGCGCGTGTCGTTGAGGACGAGCACGTCGCCGGGATGGAGCAGGTCGATCAGGTCGGTGACGATCCTGTCCTCGAACGGGGCGCCGGGGCGCACGACCAGCAGACGCGCGCTGTCGCGCGGATCGGCCGGGTGCAGGGCGATCCGTTCCTCGGGCAGGGTAAAATCGAAGTGTTCGACCTTCATGAATCGTTAACAACGCCCTTGTTGTGCTGTATCATGCGTATTCGGCGGCCTGGGAGGAGAACATGCTGGAAGTCGACCAGAAGCAGTTTGTCTTCCAAAGTGACATCTGCGTTATACACAGACCAACGGGAAGCAAGTTTACTACCGATCACTTCGCAAACCCAGAGGAAACAAGGATAAAATTCATCAACTGGGGACGGGACGGCGCGCTCCCGACAAGCGGTTCGGACTATTCCCGAGCGGAGGTTCTGACCTACGCCAAGCAATTGCTGCTCGAACGCGCCCGCGAGCGCGTCCGAAAGCGAGTCTAGTCGGGCACCATGCGCAAAGTGGAAACCGGCTTTGCGCCTGTAGCGATGCCCCCGCGAAGAGGCTGGAGCGGCAAAGCGGATTGATGTGACCGCACGCCGCTCTAGAGCTTTTCAGTGTTTCATGGAAACACTGAAAAGCTCCAAGTCCTTGGTTTGTCGCATTTCCGGACGGCGAACCGGTGTCCACTTCACCTGGAAATGCTCTAGCTGGCGTCGGCCGCCACTCTCATCGAGACGATCTTGTCGGGATGGGCGACCGAGCCGTTGCGCCGCGATTCCCCCTTTTCGAGCGCGTCGACAACGTCCATGCCGTCGACAACCTTGCCCCACACCGTGTACTGGCCATCAAGGTGCGGCGAGTCGTCGAACATGATGAAGAACTGCGAGTTGGCGGAATTGGGCGCCGAGGTGCGAGCCATCGAGCAGGTGCCGCGGACATGCTTTTCGGCGTTGAATTCCGCCTTGAGGTCCGGCTTGTCCGAGCCGCCCGAACCGTCGCCATTGGGGCAGCCGACCTGCGCCATGAAGCCGTCGATGACGCGATGGAAGACAATGCCGTCGTAAAAGCCCTCGCGCGCCAGTTCCTTGATGCGCGCAACGTGATTGGGCGCAAGGTCCGGACGCAGTTCGATGACGATTCCGCCCTTGCTGGTTTCGAGAAGGATCGTGTTTTCGGGATCCTGGATATCGGCCATGTGCCGCTGTCCTTTCGCTTGGAGCGCTTTCAGCAAAAGTGGTCTCCACTTTTCCGTTTCGAAAGCGCGACAACTCAAAAAAGAGCTTCCGTCCTGGCTATGCGGGAAGGGAAAACGCTCTGGTGGAGATCGCCATGAATGGCGTCTATTCGGTCTTGAGGCGGAAGCTGACGATCTTGTCGGGGTCGGTGACGAGGCCGTTGGTCGAGGGATCGCCCTTCTTGATCGCGTCGACATGCTCCATGCCCGACACAACTTTGCCAACCACGGTGTATTGGCCGTCGAGATTGGGTGCCGGGGCGTACATGATGAAGAACTGCGAATTGGCCGAGTTCGGATCGGGCGTCCGCGCCATGCCGATGACGCCGCGCACGAATGGCTCGTCGGAGAATTCAGCCGGCAGGTCCGGCAGGTCGGAGCCGCCCGTGCCGGTGCCGGTCGGATCGCCCGTCTGGGCCATGAAGCCGGCAATCACCCGGTGAAAGACGATGCCGTCGTAAAAGCCCTTATCGATCAGCGTCGTAATGCGCTCGACCGCCTTCGGCGCGCGTTCGGGCAATAATTCGATTTCAACCGGCCCGTCCTCGAGTTCGAGCACGGCAAGAAGCTGTTCAGTCGTTTCGCCTGACGGGACCACCTCCACCGGCGCCGGTTTCAGCCAGGCATCGTAGGCGACATAGACGACGAACAGCAGGACGAATGCGAAAGCCAGCCCGCCGAGAATGCGGGCCTTCGGAGCGCTTTTTTGTGCCATTATGTCTTCAGTGCCTTCAAAACGACGGCCGGCACGAAGGCCGAGACGTCCCCACCCATTTTGGCGATCTGACGGACGAGCGTGGCCGAGATGTGGCGCACATGCGGCGTCGCCGGCACGAAGACCGTCTGCAGGTCCGGCGCCATCTGCGAGTTCATGCCGACCATCTGCATTTCATAATTGTAGTCGGTCGTATCCCTGAGGCCGCGAATGATCAGCGTCGCCCCAAGCTTGCGCGCCGCGTGGATCATCAGTCCGTCGAAATCGACGAAGTTGATTTCGGTCTGGGTGCGGCCGCCGATAGGGGCGCAGGTCTCGCGCAGCAGCTCCAGCCGCTGTTCATCGGTCAGAAGCGCTTCTTTGGTGGAATTGACCCCAATGCCGACGAACAGCACGTCAACGATTTTGCAGGCCCTCTCGATGACGTCGAGATGGCCATTGGTCACCGGATCGAAAGAGCCGGGATAAAAACCGGTCAGCTTGTTCATGAGCGCCTTTTGTCATGCCTTTTGGCTGGTGGCAAGCCAGAGAGCCGCCCCGATCAACACCGAGCCGGAGACCCAGCCGATCGCCCGTCCGGCCCGCTCAGTCAGCCAGGTACGGATGCGCTCGGACAAAAGGATGTAGAGCGAATCCGTCACCGTCGCCGTGCCGATCCAGATGAGGCCGAGAAAGGCGAGCTGCGGCACGAGCGGCGCGTCGGCGACGACGAATTGCGGCACCAGCGCCCCGGCGAACAGGAAGGCCTTGGGGTTGGACCACAACACGAGGAACCCGCGCAGCACCATGGCGCCGAAACCGGGTGGCGCGCCGCGTGTCGCTTCCAGATGCGGCGGATGACGGAAGGCCCTTAAGCCGAGCCAGACCAAATAGACCGCGCCGAGGAGCTTCACGTAGACGAAGGCCTCGCTCATGAATGCGGCGATGACGCTCAAACCGAGCGCCAGCGCCGTCATCATGCTGAAGCGCGCCAGGTTGGCCCCGATTTCCATGGCGAATCCGGCCCGCATGCCCGAGCTGAGGGTCGTGCCGACAAGGCTCGAAACGGTGACGCCCGGCGTCGCCATGACGACGAGGGCCGTCAGCCAATAGGCGGCAAGCGCCGACCCGGTCAGCAACATCTGGTCACGACCGCTTCTGTAATGCCAGCCAGACGCCGCCGGCCATCAGGATCACCCCGGCGAACCGGCTCATCAGCCTGACGCGCGCCGCGTCGAGCGCATGGCGCGCCCGTCCGGCGAGGATGGCGTAGAAGGCGTCCGTCAGGGTCGCCACTGCCATGACGATCAGGCCGAGCACGATGATCTGATCGAAGGCCGGATGCGCGAGATTGACGAATTGCGGCAGGAAGGCCCCGAGAAACAGCAGCGTCTTGGGATTCGACCAGTTGACGAGCGCCGCCTCGACGACATAGCGCAGCGGCCCGCGCTGGTTTGTGGCCTTGGCCGCGCCCAGTTCGCCGCTCGAGTTGAACATGCGCCAGCCGATCCATATCAGGTAGGCCGCGCCGACTAGCTTGATCCAGACGAACGCCTCCCCGACCAATGCCATCACCGCTTCGAGGCCGAACGCGACAACCAGCACCATCGAGAACATCGACAGTTCGGTCCCCAGAATGGTCCAGAATCCGGCCGCCGTGCCGCGCGCCAGCGAATTGGCCAGAACCATTGTCACCGACGGCCCGGGCACGATGGAGAAAACGAAACAGGCGGCGATATAGGTAATCAGCAGACCGGGCTCGAACATCTGGGTCTCCAATAACCGGGTTCAGGCGCGCTTGGACAAGGCCAGCCATATGCCGCCGGCCATCAGCACCAGGCCGGACAGGCGTGTTACCAGCCGTGTGCGCGCCTCCGTCATCACCGACTTGAGGCCGCCTGCCATCAGCGCGTAGCCGAAATCGTTGGCGGTGGCGAGGACTAGGGTGATGGCGCCGAGCAGGACCACCTGCGGCAGCGCCGGCTCGCCTGGCACGATGAAATGCGGCAGGAAGGCACCGAGGAAGAGAAGCGTCTTGGGGTTGGACCAAACCACGAGGAAACCGTGCAGGACGAAGCCGCTACGCTGGCGTCGGCGACCGTCGTCCACTGCTTGCGGATGGTGCCGCGCCGCAAACATGCGCCAGCCGATATAGACCAGATAGGTGGCGCCCAGGAGCTTGATCCATTCGAAGGCCCAGCCCATGAAGGCCATCACCGCCTCAAGTCCGAAGGCCACGACCCCGAGCATGGTCAAGACGGCGATCTCGGCACCGAGCGCGGTCAGCACCCCGGCGCGGGTGCCAAAGCGCATGGCATTGGCGACGACCACGGCGACGGTCGGTCCCGGAACCGCACCGGCAATCGCCGTCGCCAGCGCGAAAGCCAGAAGAGTGGTCAGCGTCGGCATGGTTCGCTCACGCCCGCTTGGCCAGCGCCAGCCAGATGCCGCCGCCGATGAGGATGGTGCCGGCGGCGCGACTGAGGCTACGGATGCGCTCGCGGGTGAAGACATTGCGGGCCGTGCCGGCGAGAACCGCATATCCGGCATCACTGGTGCCGGCGATGACGTTGAAGATCAAGCCGAGCACCACCGTCTGCCAGAATGTCGGCTGGCCGGCATCGACGAATTGCGGCAGGAAGGCGCCGAAAAAAACCAGCGCCTTGGGGTTGGACCACAACACCAGATAGCCCTGGAGCACCAGCTTCCAGAAGCTGCGCTCCTTGAGCGTGCCGGAGCCGAGCTTGTCGCCGGTCGAGCGCAGCATCGAGATGCCGATCCATATGAGATAGGCGGCGCCAAGGAGCTTCACCCAGTCGAAGGCCCAGCCCATGAAGGCGACGATCGCCTCCATGCCCAGGGCGACGACAATGATCATCGACAAATTGGCAAGCTGGGTGCCGAGCAGTACCGCCAGACCGGCCCCGGTGCCCCGCGACAGCGATTGCGCCACGATCGCCGATACCGTCGGACCCGGAACGATGGCAAGGACGAAACAGGCGGTCGAATAGGCGGCAAGGGAGGTCAGGGAAAACATGGCGTTCTGCGCTCCGGAAGAGCCCGAGTGAGTGCAGAGGTTCGAGGCGAATGCAAGTGCGTTGTTGCCCGCTGGCGCATCGATTAACCTTCCGCCTCTTGCCGCATGGAGCACCGGCGTGACTGACGAACCGAGACAAGCCATCTGCGCATGCGGCCAGCTCACCGTGACGGTGCGCGGCGAACCCGAGCATCACCACGCCTGCGCCTGCACCAAATGCCAGCGCGCCTCGGGCAGCGTCATGACCGTGACCGCCTGGTTCCCGAAGGACCAGATCGTGTCGGTCGAGGGCGAAACGCTGATGTGGCGAACCGACGGGCCGGGTACCGAGGTCTATCGCTGCAAGCGCTGCGGCAGCGGCGGCTATTTCCACACCGGAGCCTATCTCCCCCATTGCGTCGGCATTGATGTGGGGCACTTCGCCGATCCCGGCTTTCCCGCACCGCCCCACATCCACTGGTGGCCAAACCGGCCGCACTGGCTCGGAAAGCCCGAGGGCATCGAATTGCTGGACGGAAACTAAGTCCCGCGCCGACGCGCCACGCTAACCAGGGCTAAAGCGAGCAGCACCAGACCGCCGGCGAGAAAGGCCGCCGGCACGCCCCAGATGCTGGCGATCAGCGCGCCGAGGAATGGCGCACCGACCATGACGGCGGTGATGACGGATTCACCCGTGGCCACGACACGCCCGACGCGCGACGGCTCGACATCGCGCTGGATGAGGACGCGATAGGGTATCATCATGAACGAGGTGCTGCCCCCCATCACGAGCATGGCAGCGAGGAAAAGCGGCGGCGGCACGGCAAATCCGTACAGCACCAGCGACGCAAGGCCGATCGTTACGATCGCCGACACGAGCGCCGCGCCGACCATGACGCGCAGCGGGCGCAAAAAGGACAGTCTCCCGCCGACAAGCCCGCCGATGAGACCCCCGGCCCCGGCCGTGGCCACGGCGATGCCGAACAGGCCCGCATCCATGCCGAGATCATCGATGAGCAGCGCGATCAGCGCGTCGTACAAAAAGAAGGCGAAAAAGGCGACTGCGGCAAAGATCAGCGCCTGCCTGAGTTCCGCCTTGGCGCGGAATTCGGCCAGGCCGGCGAAAAGCCGGGTGCGGAAGCTTTCGGGCACGTCGAGCCCGCCCACGGCGCGCGCGACCGGCGTGATCGTCAGGATCGCCACGGCAATGAGCGACATGACGGTATTGATGCCGAAAACCAGTTGCGGCGTCAGGAAAACCAGCAGCAGGCCGCCCAGCGTCGGCCCGGCGATCTTGGAGACCTGATTGATCGCCTGGTGCAGGCCGTTGGCTTCGCCGAGCAGTTCCTTGGGTGTGGTCGCCTGGATGGCGGCTTGCCGGGCCGGGTTGAAGGCGGAATCGACGGTGCCGCGCAAAAAGGCGGCGGCGATGACGAAAACCGGCGGCGGCGTCAGGATCAGGAAGGCGGTGGTCAGCGCCCGCCCGAGATTGGACAGCACCAGCACCCGCTTGAGCGGCCATTTGTCGACATAGACCGCCAGGGCCGGACCGACGATGATGGCCGGCGTGACGAGCGAGAAGGCGAAGAACGCCATCGCCCATGGCCCGGCATCGTAGGTGAAGACCAAAAGCGCGATAATCGCCGTGTAGTCGAGCCAGTCGGCGAAATCGGCCGGCACAGAAGCAATCGCCAGCAGGCGCGCCGGCCGCAACCGCAACAGGGCGCGATAGCCGCGCACGACCTCAGCCATGATTATCCTTCACATGCCAGCCAAAAACGCCGTGTGTCAGCTCTCGTCGGCACCGCCGGAGCCGCTGCCGGCGCCGGATTCGCCTGCCTCCGGCCCGTCTTCCTCTTCAGCTTCGGCTTCGGCTTCGGAGATGCGTTCCACGGACACGACCTTCTCGTCCGCGGCGGTATGGAACACGCGCACGCCCTTGGCGGCGCGGCTGGTGAACCTTATGCCTTCGACCGGCACGCGGATCAGCGTGCCGCCGTCGGACACCAGCATGATCTGATCGGCATCCTCGACCGGGAAGGCCGCGACCAGCGGGCCGATCTCGTCGATCTTGGAAAGGTCGGTCGCCTGCACGCCGCGTCCGCCACGGTTGAAGACGCGGAAGTCGAAGGACGAGGAAATCTTGCCGAAGCCCTTCTGGTTGACGGTCAGAACGAACTGCTGCGCCGCGTCCATCTGGGCATAGCGCTCAAGCGACAGCGCGGCGTCGCCCACCTCCTCCTCGCCCTCCTCGTCGGCAACAATGACGGGTTCGGGCTCGTCCTCGTGGCCGAGCACGGCCCGCCTGTTGGCGCCGAACTGGCGGATGAAGGTGTTGCGCTCGGCCGGGCTGGCTTCGAAATGCCTCAAGATCGACAAGGAGATGACCTCGTCGTTCTTGCCGAGCCTGATGCCGCGCACCCCCGTCGAATTGCGCCCGGCGAAAACGCGTACGTCGTCGACCGAGAAGCGGATGGCCCGCCCGCCATCGGTCGTCAGCAACACGTCGTCGCTCGACGAACAGGTCTCGACGCCGACGATCCCCTCGCCCTCCTCGAGCTTCATGGCGATCTTGCCATTGGCGCGGATGTCGGTGAAATCGGCGAGCGAATTGCGCCTGACCGTGCCCTTGCGGGTGGCGAACATGATGTCGAGCTCGCCCCAGGTGGTCTCGTCCTCGGGCAGCGGCATGATCGAGGTGATGGTCTCGCCCTGTTCGAGCGGCAAAAGGTTGATCAACGCCTTGCCGCGCGCCTGCGGCGGCGCCAGCGGCAGCCGCCAGACCTTGAGCTTGTAGGCGATGCCGCGCGAGGAAAAGAACAGGACCGGCGTATGGGTGTTGGCGACGAACAGGCGGGCGACGAAATCCTCTTCGCGCGTCGCCATGCCCGAGCGGCCCTTGCCGCCGCGCCGCTGCGCCCGATAGGTCGACAGCGGCACCCGCTTGATGTAGCCGGCATGGGAAACGGTCACCACCATGTCCTCGCGGGCGATGAAATCCTCGTCCTCCATGTCGGCGGCGAAGTCGGAAATCTCCGTCTTGCGCGGGGTGCCGAACTGGTCCTTGACCTCCAAAAGCTCGGTACGGACGATCTCGCGCACCTTTTCGCGCGACCTGAGAATACCGAGATAGTCCTCGATCTGGGTGCCGAGACCGTTGAGTTCGTCGCCGATCTCGTCGCGTCCGAGCGCCGTCAGGCGCGCCAGCCTCAAATCGAGAATGGCCTTCACCTGCTCGTCGCTCAGCTTGAACGTGCCGTCGTCGTTGACCTTGTGGCGCGGGTCGTCGATCAGGCGGATCAGCGCCTCGACGTCACGGGCCGGCCAGTCGCGTTCGATCAGGCGCTCGCGCGCCGCAGCGGGATTGGGCGAGGTCCTGATAATGGCGATGACCTCGTCGACATTGGCGACGGCGACGGCAAGGCCGACCAGCACATGGGCGCGGTCGCGCGCCTTGTTGAGCAGGAACTTGGCGCGGCGCGTGACGACGTTCTCGCGGAAGGCGACGAATGCCGTCAGCATTTCCCTGACGCCTAGCAGCTCCGGCTTGCCGCCGTTGAGCACGACGAAATTGCAGCCGAACGAGCTTTGCAGCGGCGTGAAGCGATAAAGCTGGTTGAGCACGACATCGGCCACCGCGTCGCGCTTCAGCTCGACGACGACACGCATGCCGTGGCGGTCGGATTCGTCCCGGATATCGGCGATGCCCTCGATGCGCTTGTCGCGCACCAGTTCGGCAATGCGTTCGATCATCGACGCCTTGTTCACCTGATAGGGGATCTCGTGTATGATCAGCGCCTCGCGGTCGCGGCGGGTCTCCTCGACGGTCACCTTGCCGCGCACTAGCACCGAACCGCGCCCGGTCTCGTAGGCCGAGCGGATGCCCGAACGCCCCAGGATGATGCCGCCGGTCGGGAAATCCGGGCCGGGCATGATCTCGCACAAGCTGTCGATGTCGATGCCCGGATTGTTCATCACGGCAATCGTCGCGTCGATGACCTCGCCGAGATTGTGGGTCGGGATGTTGGTCGCCATGCCGACGGCGATGCCGCCGGCCCCGTTGACCAGGATGTTGGGAAAGCGCGCCGGAAGGACCGCGGGTTCCCTTTCGGAATTGTCGTAGTTCTCGCGGAAGTCGACCGTGTCCTTGTCGAGATCCTCGAGCAGGAAATTGGCGATCTTGTCCATGCGGCATTCGGTGTAACGCATGGCCGCCGGCATATCGCCGTCGACCGACCCGAAATTGCCCTGACCGTCGATCAGCGTGTCTCGCATGGAAAAGTCCTGCGCCATGCGCACCAGCGACATGTAGACCGCCGCATCACCATGCGGGTGGTACTTGCCGATGACGTCGCCGACCACGCGCGCCGCCTTCACATAGGGCCGGTTCCACACGATGTTCTGTTCCGACATCGAAAACAGGATGCGGCGATGCACCGGCTTCAGCCCGTCGCACACGTCCGGAAGCGCGCGGCTCACGATCACGCTCATGGCGTAATCGAGATAGGAGCGGCGCATTTCCTCGTTGATGGAAACCGGGGTGATGTCGGAACCGGAAGCCGGGACCTGGGGCTCGTTTGGCGAATCAGTCAACGGATCGGTCTTCTTTGTTTGTCACTTTTGTCATTTTAGGCGATTCCGCCAGCATGTACCACGCGCGCGGCGCTTACGCACACCCGCAGCCGGCAGCCGGCGCAACTGTTTCGTCCGGTTGCGCTGTGCCAATGCTGGACGGAATCGACTGAAGACCATAGAAACGCCGGATTGGCGCATCGCATGGCTCCGGAGAATCGGGCCTATTCGAAGCGATACGACCGCAGGATCGGACGCGCAAGCGGGAGAAGTCTATTGTCGATTGGGTTTGGGATCGAACGGCTCGGCCACCTCACCATGCGGTTCCCGAGACTGGTGGCGGTCGCGGTCGTGCTGATCACGGCGTTCTGCCTGGTTCAGTTTCAGAACGTCTCGGTCGATGGCGATATCTTGAGGGTCTATCGCAATTCCGGCGAGATGTACGATCGCTACCAGGCGCTGCGCGAAACGTTCGGCACCTTCGAAAGCGACGCCTATATCCTGGCCAAATCCGACGACTTGACCAATCCGGCGGTCCTTGAGCGCTTGCGCGAGCTGTCCTTCGATATCGAGCTGACCTCCTACGCCGCCGGCACCCTGTCGCCCTTCTCGCTCAGAAGCCCGACCGAGGACGGCGGCACCACGCCCGCCGTGCCGGAGAACATGCAGTCCCGCGAGGAAGTTGCGGCGGCCCTTGCCAACCTGCGTGACACCGATCCGATGATGGGCAACCTGATCAATGGCGACCTGTCGGGCTTGGTCATGATCATCTTCATCGATCCCGAACTGACCAGGGGCGACGGCGAAGACAAAATGCTCGCCGAACTCATGGACCTGATCGCCAGCTATCAGTCCGACAACATCACCGTCGAGCTGACCGGACCGCCGGTCTGGAAGACCGAAATGCTCGACGCCACCATCGCGGACCAGTTCAAGTTTTCGGTGATCGGCTTCCTGATCGGCGCCGTCGTCTCCTTCATCTGCCTGAGGAGCTTTGTCGGCGCCCTTTTAGCGACGTTGACGCCGTTCATCTCGATCATCTGGCTGATCGGCGGCATCACGGCGCTGTTCGGCCAGTTCACATTCCTCACCAATATCGTCACGACGCTGGTTCTGGTCATCGCCTTCGCCGAGAGCATGTATTTCTGTTTCACCTGGCTCAGGCTCTGGCGCGACGGCATGGAATCGAACGAGGCGATCAGGGAGACGGTCAACCGCGTGACGCCGGCGGCGGCGCTGACCTCGATCACCACCGCCGTGTCCTTCGCCACGCTGCTGGTCACCCAGGGCCAGGGCATCGCCGAATTCGGCGTCTCCGGCGTCATCGGCGTTGCCATCGCCTATGTCGCCCTCGTCACCTTCCTGCCGCTCGCCATCAAGTTCGCCGTCCGTTTCGGCTTCAAGCCGCCCGATCGCATGTCGATCGCGGTATCGGCGCCCATCCCGGTGGCGCGGTTTCTGGTCAATCGCTTCGCCCGGCCACTGACCATCGCCGGCATCGTCCTGGTGGTCTTCATGCTCGTGCCGCACTTCCTGCTGCAGCCCCGCTTCGACTTCCAGGACTTTCTGCCGTCCAATTCCGAGGCCTTGCAGACGGCCGAAGGCATCGATTCCGGCGTTGGCGGCGTCGCGCCGCTTTATATACGCGTCCCGCTCAAACAGGGCGTCGAAAATGTCGGCGACGAGGATTTCGAGCGCATCAAGAAGGTGCACGAGATCGTCGAGAGCCATGTCGGCAAGGGCAAGGTGATCTCGGCAGCGAGCTTCACCCATTACGCCGACAGCGGCTTCACCCGCGAGCAGATCTTTTCGGCCGTCGGCCCCTTCTTGAAGCGGCGCTTCGTCACCGACGACAACAAGCAGGCCATGGTCACCGCCTTCATCCCAACCATGATGCGCTCGGCCGATCTCAGGGCGATGGTCGACGCGACCGACGCCGAGTTGCGCGCCGCCGGCATCGGCGATGCCCAGGTGTCCGGCCTCAACGTCCTGACCTCCTATGCCAGCACCGACATCATCGGCAATCTGCGAAACGGACTCATGATCGCCATCGTCGTCAACCTGTTCGTCATCGGTTTCGCCTTCCGTTCGGTCCGCATCGGCCTTGTCGCCTTCATTCCCAACGTGCTGCCGATCCTCGGGACCGAGGTTTACCTCTATTTTTCCGGCGCCGGGCTGCAGATGACCACGGTCTTCGCCTTGACCATCGCCTTCGGCATCGCCGTCGACGACACCATCCATTTCCTCGCCAATTACGTGCGACAACGAAAAGCCGGCCTTGGCCACGATGCCGCCATAGACAGGGTGCTCGAACGGGTCGGCCCGGCGCTGGTCGCCACGACGCTGATCCTGTGCGGCGGCACCTTCGTCGTGGCGTTTTCGGCCCTGCCGCAGGTAGCGCTATTCGGCACGCTGACCGTGCTGACCCTGGTGCTCGCCCTGGCTGGGGACCTCGTTTTCCTGCCCGCCATGCTCAAGGCCGGCGGGCGCTTTTTCCAGAACTTCGGAGCTAAACAGGAACCACGCCCATGAATTTTCTCAGACCCGTTCTGTCCGCCTTGCTCGTTGCCCTCGCCCTTATCGCGCCCGAGGCCGCAACGGCCGGACAAAAGGACATCCAGGTGCTTCAGTCCTATGTCGGGAGCTGGGAAGGTCGCGGCACCTTCGGCACCGACGCCGAAGCGGAATCGATCAAATGCCGGCTGACCGTAACAAGCGCCGAGTCGGCAACCGTGCAATTCAACGGCATCTGCGCCCTGGCCGGCGGCAGCGTCAACATCAGGGGCTCGCTCGGCTATTTCGAGACCAAGAACCGCTACGAAGCGACGATGACGTCGAACGCCGCCTTCGGCGGCACCGCCATCGGCCGCCGCAGCGGTTCGGGCATCGATTTCACCATGCAGCCGACCGACCCGGACAGCGGCGCGAACTACAGCGTCAAGGCCGGCCTGTCGCTGCGCGACGACGCCATCGTGGTCAAGGCCAGCATCACCGACAGCAAATCCGGCTACACCAGCCAGGCCGACGTGCCGATGAAGAAGAAGTCGTAGTCGCGCCCGTCGCCACATGGATATCGGGCCGGCCGCCGAGGCGGCCGGCCCTTTTGCGCCCGTCGCTCAAGCCCCGGAAAAGACCGGATGGAAACCCACCTCGCCCGCTGGCTCGGAGCCGCCGAAGCTTAGCGCCATGACGTGCTCACCCGCCTCGCCGAGAAAGGTCAGGCGCGGATTGGCGGCAAAGCCGAAGCGCGGGTAATAGGCCGGATGGCCGATAACCACGCAGCCGGAGGCGCCGAGGACACGCAGCCGGTCGAGTCCGGCTTTGATCAGCGCCGAGCCGATACCCTGCTTGTGCAGATCGGGCCGAACCGAAACCGGTCCGAGCCCGTACCAGCCTTCGATCTTGCCGAGCACTGCCGGCGAAAAGGCGACGTGCCCTACGATCTCCCCGTCCTGTTCGGCCAAAAGCGACAGTGTCAGGGCGCCGGCTTGCCGCAAGGCGTCGACGATGGCCGCTTCGGTGCCGCTGGCCATGGCAAGGGTGGTGAAGGCCAGGGTCGTCAATTCGGCAATGGCTTTTTCCTCGCCGTGCCGTTCGTCGCGAATGATAATGCTCATTTCTGTCATTGTGCGGCGCGCCCGTCGACGGGTCGCTCGCCGCTTCTCCATTTCCAGCCGTCCCGCGCCGTTCGATCCGGCGGCAGAACGCGCTGCGCAATCGCTTGGGCACGGAGGCATTGCTGCCGCCGCGCCGGTGACGTGATTTATCGAGCCGTCGCCTCACCGAAAACGGTCAGGCACGGCTCCTCACGCAAGGACCATCGGAGAAGGAGTGATGTGTGTCATGCGCGCCAAATACCAGATCGGGATGTCGTCGTCCATGCCGCCGCCGCCCGGTGCCGGTGCGACAAAGAGCGTGCCCGGCGGGGATGGACAAGGCCCGCGCCCGATATCACCTACCGTCTCATCAATCGGGAGGCTGCGGCAATGAATACCTTTGTGCTTTATCTCAACCTGATCATCGCCCTGGGATCGTCTGCGTTCGGGATGATCGCGCTCTACCGGCCCAAAATGCTGGTTGCCGGCGCCGATGGTGGCGCGGGCGAGCGATTTTTTGTCCTGATGTATGCCGCTCGCACCGTTCCGTTCGGATGCCTGGCGGGATTCTTGCCGCTGTTCGCCAGCGGCTGGACAATTGCCGTTCTGCTCGGCGCGGCTGCCCTGATCCAGGTGGCCGACATCGTTATCGCGCTCCGCCGGCGCACGGTCGGCATGGCAATTGGCGCGACAATCGCGGCGAGTGTTCATGTCGCCGCGATCTTTTTGGTGCTGTAGCCGGGATGTCGTCGTCCCAACGGTCTAGAACGGGATGTCGTCGTCCATGCCGCCACTTTCGAACGCGGGGGCGCTCGATGACGCCGGCCGTCCCTGATCGGCGCGCGGACCGGAAAAGCCGCCCTCGCCGCCGCCTTCTCCGCGCCCGTCGAGCATGGTCAAGGCACCGTTGAAACCCTGCAGCACGATTTCGGTCGTGTAGCGATCCTGGCCGGACTGGTCCTGCCATTTGCGCGTTTGCAGCTGGCCCTCGACATAGACCTTGGAGCCTTTGCGCAGATACTGCTCGGCAATGCGCGTCAGGCCTTCATTCCAGATGACGACCGTGTGCCACTCGGTCCGCTCGCGGCGCTCGCCGGTGGTCTTGTCGCGCCAGTTTTCCGAGGTGGCGATGCGCATGTTGACAACCTTGGCCCCGGACTGGGTGGTGCGCACTTCCGGGTCCGCACCGAGATTTCCGATGAGAATAACCTTGTTGACGCTCCCCGCCATGCCCTGTTCCTTCCGAATTTACGCTCTGGCCTGACGCTATACCGCGCCGCTTGCCCTCACTCCAGAGCCAAAGCCGGCGTAACCCCGGCCTTGGCGCCTGCGTCCACAGATTGCCGGCCCGTCGCCTATTTGTTCCCTTTATGTTCATCGCCCGGTTGCCCTGTCAAGTTTGTTGCCGCGGCGGAAAACCGGGCGAGACTAAACGGACTGTCCGACCAACTGCGCCCGAATGCGGGTTCTCCGCCGTCTTCCGCACGCCGTCTCGTGTCCTGGGTGATACGATTTGTCATGCCCGCCTGCGGCCTGCGGCAATTTCGACTTCTGGAAGTGCGCATGAAGGACGCCTAGATTGAGACAACTAGGCAAAACAGTCAGGGCCCATGCCATGAGCGAACAAGGTTGCAGCAGTTGCCCCATGCGGGCAAAATACGACACGGCGCCCAAGTCCCTTGCCGGGCGGTTCTGGCGCTTTCACATCAATTTCTGCCCGGGGTGGAAAAAGTACTTCACCGCCCTGCCGATGGCGGAGCAGCAGGACCTCGCCCGTCGCTACAACATTCGCGCTGCCAGATAGGCTCTAGCGAAGATGCCAATCGGCATCGCCGGCGGCAGATCGACTGGCCTTTGTCCCGGATCATCCGCATATAGGATTTGCGTGACCTAAGCTCGTGGGCAGGGCCGGAGATGGTCGCGCACGGCCCCGGTTCACCGGTCTATGCAGAAATCGCGGCGCTGAATGAAAGTTATCTATCGAATTACTTACCCAAACGGCAAAATCTATGTCGGCCAAGACGTGACTGACAGCATCAACTATTTTGGAAGTGCGAACAGCGACGTGATCGCTGCCGATTTCACGCGGGACCAACGCCGAAGTTACACAATCACTCGTGACATCCTCTGGGAATCAGAGACGGCGACGAAAGCAGAACTCAACGCAATGGAACGCGACTTCATTGTCAGGCTTCGGGCGAATGATCCGTCTATCGGCTACAACCAATGGCCGCGCTACAAAATTCGAAATTCAAGCTGACCTCCTGACAGCATTTGGCAGTGTCTCAGTTTGAAATCTGAGAAATCTTGACGTGGCCTCGAAACCGCCATCGCCTTCCTATATGCTTAGCGTGAAGCATGGAGGTGACTGTGGCAAACGAGCCAAGATGGTACACGCTGCCCGGCTTTCGCATCATGGGGCTTTCTGCTCTTGTAATCGGCGGTTGTTTCTGGCTGGCGCTCCACGGCTATCAGGACGCCATGTTTGTCGTTGTCCCGTTCAGCACGATAATAGGTGCAGTGGTCATTGGCCTCTATGCGAATTCGTTTCTGGAGGCAGAGCGCACCAGAGCCAACGAACTCCAACTCAGGCTAATGATGTGCGAGAATAGCCGAAAGCTCAAAGAGGATCGATAGTGCCCACAGGACCTAAAGGCCAGAAGCGCCCCGCCGACGTGATCGGCAATGCCGTTCGCGTGATGAAGATCGCCACCGGCGAGGCTGACGATGAAGCCGCAAACGACGGCAAGGACCCGAACGCCAAGGCGCTCGGCGCGAAGGGTGGCAAAGCCCGCGCCGAGAACATGACGCCTGAGCGACGGGCGGAGATTGCTCGGAAGGCCGCTCAAAAGCGGTGGGAGAAATAACGAATAATTCGGTTGCGATGTTTTCGTTTTTCGTTATCCTGTGTTGCCGGATAGCGAAAGGACGATTCGATGAACGCAGCCCAAAAGATTGTTTCACGCTTCGGAGGCCAGACTGCGCTGGCCGAGGCACTTCACACTAAACAGAGTACGGTACAATACTGGGCCAAGCATGGCGCGATTCCGGCTAAATGGCATAAGCAAATCGTTGAAGCTGCCGTCCGAAGGGGAATCCAAGTAGCTCCGGCGGATTTTTCTCCGGCGGCAGAACGCAGTTCTTCAGAAATATTGAAGCCTCCTGAGGCTAAATGGCCGGGACTTTTGCCTGTCGCTGACGACGAATTACCCTGCTATGTCCTTGATGATTCCAGGCGGGTTATCACTCGCACCGGCGCATTGAACTTTCTTACCGGCGGTAAGGGTGGTGGTAATCTTGAAAGCTACCTCCGTGTTCGCGCCTTGGAGCCATTCCTTCCAACTGATCTGGAAGATCAGTTCATCGATATCACCATCCCGCAGGTTGTTAATAAAAACGTGCAGGCTATGACAGCGTCTGCGTTCATCGATATTTGCAGAGCTTATTCTAGGGCAAGAGACACAGGAGCGCTTACCTCGGAGTCGCAAGTAGCCATTGCAGTTCGGGCTTCCGTTTTGCTGGCTGCATTCGCGAAGACTGGCATCGAATCTGCAATAGATGAGGCCACCGGCTATCAATATGAGCGTGCATCTGATGCCCTCCAAACCAAGCTCAAGCTTTTCCTTGAAGAAGAAATGCGGCCTTGGGAGAAGACATTCCCGGATGAGCTTTGGATACAGTTTGGGCGGCTAACTAGGTGGAAGGGGCCAATCCACGAGCGCCCGAAATACTGGGGAAAGCTCGTTATGGAGTTAGTATACGGATATTTGGATACTGACGTTGCAGACTGGCTGAAAGGCCACGCCCCGGAGCCGAAACACGGCAGAAACTATCACCAATGGCTTTCCGGACAGTATGGACTTCGAAAGCTTACAGAACATATTTGGATGCTCATTGGCCTCGCTTCAGCCTGTCAGGACATGCCTGAGCTTCGCCGGCGGATGGCTGAAAAGTTTGGGCGCGAGGGTGTTCAACTAACCCTATATCTTCCAATGCCAAGGGGAGGACGCCCGGGGAAATAACTGTCTTTGTGGAGTGATGGCAGGCTTAACACATTGATAACTAGAACCATTTGCTCCCGGGGTAATTCAATCCTTCATGCTTGACACTAAGCATAAAAGTTCATATATTAGGGGCATGAACAAGCTGCCCCTGAAAACCCGCGTTCAAATCCTTTCGATGCTCTGCGAAGGCGTGTCGATGCGTGCGATCTCTCGCATGACGGACGTGAGCATCAATACGGTTTCCAAGCTTTTGGTGGACGCGGGCGAGGCTTGCGCGGCCTTCCATGACGAGACGGTGCGCGGCGTGAAGGCCAAGCGCGTCCAGTGCGACGAAATTTGGTCGTTCACATACGCGAAGCAAAAGAACGTCAAGACGGCTGTAGCCGCCCCGGAAGGCGCTGGCGATACATGGACCTGGACGGCCATTGATGCCGACAGCAAGCTGATCGTGGCTTATCTGGTCGGCGCCCGCGATGCCGACTATGCGAACGCCTTCATGCAGGACGTAGCCGATAGGTTGGAAACCCGCGTGCAACTCACAACGGATGGTCACAAGCCCTATCTTGCAGCGGTTGAAGGCGCGTTCGGCGCCGATGTTGACTATGCTCAGCTCGTGAAGCTGTACGGTTCATCGCCGGAAGCTGCGAAGGGTCGCTATTCGCCGGCTGAATGCATCGGCGCTCGCAAGACCCCAGTGGAAGGCAATCCCGATTTGGACCATGTGTCCACGTCCTATGTCGAGCGCCAGAACCTCACGATGCGCATGCACATGCGCCGGTTCACCCGGTTGACCAATGCCTTTTCAAAGAAGTTCGAAAACCATGCGCACATGGTCGCGCTCTACACTGTGTTCTACAACTTCCTGAAAATCCACAAGACGCTTCGCGTCACCCCGGCAATGGAAGCAGGTTTGTCGGATACCGTTCGCGACTTCGATTGGATTTGCGACCTGATCGACGCTCGCGCAACTAAGCCGGGTCCGCGTGGGCCATACAAGAAGCGGGCCTAGAAAAGACTGACCCCGGGAGCATGCTTTGCAGCAGAGGCCGACCCGGGGTATACGATGCCTTATATAGCCGATTGCGCGTAAACAGCAAGTGAACGAATTGCGAACGCCTCAGATTGATGCCTCTTTGGAGCTTACCATCTCTCGCCCTAGGCTGGATAAGTATCTGGCTCAAAACAACAATGACCTAGCTCTGGCAATCACTGCCTATGAGCACAACACGCGCTTATGTGAAGCTTTTTATAGCCCGCTTCAGGGCCTTGAAATAGCACTCCGCAACACCATCCATGCTCAAATGAGAAATCAGTGGGGGCCTGATTGGATGACGAGCGGCGCTGTCCCTCTTAACGCGACATCTCAGCAAATGGTTGCCGAGGTTCTCGCAGAATTGCAGAAAACCACTCAATGGCCAACGAACGATAGCATAGTGGCAGAGATGCGGTTTGCCTTTTGGGTAGGGTTGTTAGGACCCACTTACGATGGCGATGTCTGGCGCAGAGCCCTCAACAAAGGATTTCGTGCGTCCGGTGGGAAAAAGCGTGTTGTTGTCCACGGTCGAATGAACATGTTGCGCCGCTTCCGTAACAGGGTCGCTCACCATGAGCCAATTTTTCAACATAACTTGCAGACGGTTCATGACGAAATCCTAGAGGCAATCGGCTGGATGTGCCCAGACACATCAAATTGGGTCGCGTTCAACAGCCGCGTTCCTGCTGTCCTGGCCAATATCTGATTTCAAACTGAGACACTACCCAGCATTTGTCACCAACTGGCAGTAGGCCTTCCCTAGGCAGAAGGTGGCGCGCCGCCTATGATGCAGAGCGCGCGACGGAGCCGCTTGACAGTGATTTCAATGTTCTGTCTATGTTCTTGTTGACCTCGCGCTTCGCCCCGCGCGATTCCTGACCGAAAAATGACCTCAATCCGACTGGGCCGCCCATGTCCGTGAGCAGCAACCGCGAAATCGTCATCCGTGGCGCCAAGGAGCACAACCTCAAGTCCATCGATTTGAGGTTGCCGCGCGACCGGCTGATCGTCATGACCGGCCTCTCCGGCTCGGGCAAGTCCTCGCTCGCCTTCGACACCATCTATGCCGAGGGCCAGCGTCGCTATGTCGAATCGCTTTCGGCCTATGCCCGCCAGTTCCTCGAAATGATGCAAAAGCCCGATGTCGAGCAGATCGACGGGCTCTCCCCAGCGATTTCCATCGAGCAGAAGACGACCTCGCGCAATCCGCGCTCGACGGTGGGCACCGTCACCGAGATCTACGATTATCTGAGGCTCCTGTTCGCCCGCATCGGCGTGCCCTATTCGCCGGCCACCGGCCTGCCCATCGAGAGCCAGACCGTTTCCCAGATGGTCGACAAGGTGCTGGCTCTGCCCGAGGGCACGCGCCTCTATCTGCTGGCGCCGATGGTGCGCGGCCGCAAGGGCGAGTACCGCAAGGAACTCGCCGATCTGATGAAGCGCGGCTTCCAGCGCGTCAAGATCGACGGCACCTTCTGCGAGATCGAAGAGGCGCCGGTCCTTGACAAGAAGATCAAGCACGACATCGAAGTGGTGGTCGACCGCATCGTCGCCGGTCCCGACCTCGCCACCCGCCTCGCCGACAGTTTCGAGACGGCGCTGCAATTGGCCGACGGCATCGCCATCGCCGAATATGCCGATCTCAAGCCCGGCGAGACCACCCCGGAACGCATTACCTTTTCGGAAAAGTTCGCCTGCCCGGTCTCCGGCTTCACCATCGCCGAGATCGAGCCGCGCCTGTTCTCGTTCAACAATCCGCACGGTGCCTGTCCGACTTGCGGCGGGCTCGGTTCGGAGATGAAGATCGATCCCGATCTTGTCGTGCCCGACCCGACCCTGTCGCTCAGGGACGGCGCCATGGCGCCCTGGTCGCGATCCTCGGCGGCCTATTACAACCAGACGCTCGATGCCGTTGTGAGGCATTTCGGCGATTCGACCGGCACGCCGTTCAAGGACCTGTCGATCGGTTCGCAGACCGCCCTGCTCTTCGGCTCGGGCAAGACGCCGATCAAATTCGTCTATGACGACGGCCTCAGAACCTACAAGACCACCAAGCCTTTCGAAGGCCTTGTCGGCAACCTCACCCGCCGCTACCGCGAGACCGAGAGTGCCGGCGTCCGCGAGGAAATCGAGAAATACATGTCCTCGGCGCCCTGCGAGACCTGCAACGGCGCCCGGTTGAAGCCCGAGGCGCTGGCGGTCAAGATCGCCGGGCTCCACATCGGCGAAGTCGCCGACATGTCGATCAGGAACGCGTCCGCCTGGTTCGCGGACCTGCCGGCAAAGCTCAACCCGACACAAATGCAGATCGGCGAGCGCGTCCTCAAGGAAATCCGCGAGCGCCTCGCCTTTCTCAACGATGTCGGCCTCGAATACCTGACGCTTTCCCGCAATTCCGGTTCGCTGTCGGGCGGGGAAAGCCAGCGCATCCGCCTTGCCAGCCAGATCGGCTCGGGCCTGACCGGCGTGCTCTACGTCCTCGACGAACCCTCGATCGGCCTGCACCAGCGCGACAATGCCCGCCTGCTCGAAACGCTCAGGCGCCTCCGGGACCTCGGCAATACCGTCATCGTCGTCGAGCATGACGAAGACGCCATCCTGACGGCGGATTATGTCGTCGATATCGGCCCCGGCGCCGGCGTGCATGGCGGCCATATCGTCGCCGAAGGCACGCCTGCCGACATTCTCGCCCATCCCGACAGCCTGACCGGCAAGTATCTCAGCGGCCGGATGGTCATCCCGATGCCGGCCGAGCGCCGCGCGCCCAACCCCGCCCGGCAGATTTCCGTGCGCGGTGCCACCGGCAACAATCTCAAGAACGTTTCGGCCGACATCCCGCTCGGCCTGTTCGTCGCCATTACCGGCGTCTCCGGCTCGGGCAAGTCCACCCTCATGATCGACACGCTCTACCAGTCCATCGCCCGGCGGCTGAACGGCGCCCGCACCAACCCGGCCCCACACGAAAGTGTGTCCGGCCTCGAGTTCCTCGACAAGGTCATTGATATCGACCAGTCGCCGATCGGGCGCACGCCGCGCTCCAATCCGGCCACCTATACCGGCGCCTTCACCCCGATCCGCGAGTGGTTCGCCGGTCTGCCCGAGGCCAAGGCGCGCGGCTACGGACCGGGGCGCTTCTCGTTCAACGTCAAGGGCGGCCGCTGCGAGAAATGCGAGGGCGACGGCGTTTTGAAGATCGAGATGCACTTCCTGCCCGATGTCTATGTCACCTGCGACACCTGCGGCGGCAAGCGCTACAATCGCGAAACCCTGGAAGTGCAGTTCAAGGGCAAGTCGATCTCGGACGTTCTCGATATGACCATCGACGAGGCCGTCGACTTCTTCGCCGCCGTGCCGGCCATCCGCGACAAGTTCCTGACCCTGCAGCGCGTCGGGCTCGGCTATATCAAGGTCGGCCAGCCCGCCACCACCCTTTCCGGCGGCGAGGCCCAGCGCGTCAAGCTTTCCCGCGAATTGTCCAAGCGCGCCACCGGCCGCACCCTCTACATGCTCGACGAGCCGACCACGGGCCTGCATTTCCACGACGTCGCCAAGCTGCTCGAGGTGCTGCACGAGCTGGTCGAGACCGGCAATACCGTCGTCGTCATCGAGCACAATCTCGAGGTCATCAAGACGGCGGACTGGGTGATCGACCTTGGCCCCGAGGGCGGCGACGGCGGCGGCGAGATCGTCGCGGTGGGTACGCCCGAGGACATCATCGAGGCAAAGCGCTCGCACACCGGCAAATTCCTTAAGGAAATCATAACGCGCCAGCTTTCCGGCTTCGACAGCGCCGCAGAGTAGTGACCGAAATGATACATCTGGCGGCCAAGCCGGAGAAAAGCCCGTTCACATGGCTGCCATGCCCCCTCCGACTGCCATGGCAGCGCCATGTTTGCCCCCGGTTTTCCGGGGGTTTCGCCCATTTGTGGGCGAACGGTGGCAATGCCATGCGCATGGCGCAGGGCACCTTTTCCGCTTCGCCCATAGCTTAGCCCGGGCAAATCATCCATCTGTGCGCTGTGCTTGGCAGGAACGGAGACATGCCAATGTTTGTCAGACTCGTTTGGCAGGAAGATCGCCACCACGAAGCCCCGGATATGTTCCGGGATCCCAATGGCCCGACGCATCGCGGGATCAACATCTTCCCCAGCGCCGGTGCCGACATGCGCAGCATGACGCTTGGGCTATTCGACCGCTGAGGCGGCCGATCCTGTCCCGCTCATACCGGATTAACCTTAATCCACCGAGCTACCCGCGAACTGCATAACTGACTTGACGAAAAACGCACTGCTCATCCGCCCCGGCCTGCACTAGATGAGGGGCGTAACTCAAGGAGACGAAAAATGGGTATCCGCACTATCGTTCGCCGCTGGAACGCCTACCAGCAGACCGTCCGTGAGCTCAACGCTCTCGACAACCGCTCGCTCGCCGACCTCGGCATCAAGCGCGGCGACATTCCGACCATCGCCCGCGAGTACGCTTCGCAGATCTAAAGCGTTGCGCCGCATTCACCGACCCGGTCCCGGACCGAACACTTGCACTTCAGGAATACCAAAATGAACAAGATTCTTCGCCGTTGGAACGCCTACCACCAGACCGTCCGCGAACTGAATTCGCTGGACAACCGCGCCCTCGCCGATCTCGGCATCCAGCGTGCCGACATTCCGGCCATCGCCCGTGATCACGTCGCGCAACTCTAGCGCGCGACGTTGATCCCATGCGGATGCATGCCGTACCGGCGCGGTCGGCAAATTGCCTGACCGAAGCGCCCAGAAAACCACGTCGGACCTGTCCGGCGCCTCCAAAGCCTAGAAACACCCGCTTCCCTCTGGACGCGGGTGTTTTGCTCTAGGGCCCGTCATCTTCCGGCACTTCGGGCCGGGCACCGCTAGTCCCTGGCCATCATGGCGGAAAAATCGATTTCGATGCCGGTGACGAAGGCCGGACGCGTCCTCAGACGCGCATGCCAGGCATCGACATTGGGCATGTCGATGCGCTCGACATCGAGCCGCGACCAGCGGTAGAGCACTGCACCGCACAGGATGTCGGCATAGGTCAGCCCCTTGCCGCACAGAAAATCCCGGCCGGCCAGCGCACCGTCGAGCAAGGCGAAGCCCTTATTCACCGCCTCGTTGCCGCGCCGGATCGCCTCCATGTCGCGCCGCGATGGCGGCGTCAGCACCAAGGCCAGGTAGACGCCGAGCCAGGTGGGCTGGAATGTGGTATTGTACCAGTCGGCCCACTGATCGCATTGCGCCCGCTGGCGCGGCAGCTCCGGCCAAAGCGTGCCGGCGCCGTACTGGGCCGCGAGATAGCGCACGATGGCGCTCGATTCCCACACCGACAGATCGCCGTCCTGCAGCACCGGAATGAGCCGGTTCGGGTTCATCGCGGCAAAGTCCGGACTGTCGAGCCCGCCGAAGTCGCCGCCGACATCCTTGCGCTCGTAGTCGAGCCCCAGTTCCGCGAGCGTCCATATGACCTTTTGCACATTGACCGAAGTGTTGCGGCCCCAAAGGATCAGTTTGTGCATAGGCTGGTCTCCTTGTTTGCCCGATTGCGCTGGATAATAGCAGTTGCTATCAGCCGCGCATGACAGATGTCCCGCTTTCTCCCCTGCATGTCATCGGCGGCGGCCTCGCCGGGTCGGAGGCCGCCTGGCAGGCTGCCGAGCGCGGCGTGCCGGTGATCCTGCATGAAATGCGCCCGGAAAAATCCTCGCCCGCCCATGTCACCGACGGGCTGGCGGAGCTGGTTTGCTCCAACAGCTTCCGTTCGGACGACAGGGAGCGCAATGCCGTCGGCCTGCTGCATGAGGAATTGCGCCGCGCCGGCTCGCTGATCATGCGGATGGCCGACAAACACGCCTTGCCCGCCGGCGGCGCGCTGGCCGTCGACCGCAACGGCTTTTCCGAGGCTGTCACGCAGGCCATCGCGGCACATCCGCTGATCACGCTGGAGCGCGGCGAAGTGGCCGGCCTGCCACCGGCCGACTGGGGCGATGTCGTTATCGCCACCGGTCCGCTAACCTCGGAACCCCTTGCCAAAGCCATCCAGCAGGTCACCGGCGAGGAGGCGCTGGCCTTTTTCGATGCCATCGCGCCGATCGTTCACGCCGACAGCATCGACCGGGACGTGGTCTGGGCCCAGTCGCGCTACGACAAGCCCGGTCCCTCGGGCACCGGCGCCGACTACCTCAACTGTCCGATGGACGAGGCCCAGTATGCCCGCTTCGTCGATGCCCTTCTGGAGGCCGAAAAGCACGAGTTCCACCAATGGGAAAACGTGCCCTATTTCGATGGCTGCCTGCCCATAGAGGAAATGGCGTCGCGCGGCCGCGAGACGCTGAGATTCGGACCGATGAAGCCGGTCGGGCTGACCAATCCGCGTCGCCCCGATACGCCGCCCTATGCCGTGGTGCAATTGCGCCAGGACAACGCCCTTGGCACGCTGTGGAACATGGTCGGCTTCCAGACCAAGATGAAATATCGCGGCCAGACCGAGATTTTCCGGCTCATTCCGGGCCTCGAACAGGCCGAATTCGCCCGACTCGGCGGGCTGCACCACAACACTTTTCTAAATTCACCGAAAGTGTTGCGACCTAATCTTAAACTGAAAGCCGAGCCGCGCCTGCGCTTTGCCGGCCAGATCACCGGCGTCGAGGGCTATGTCGAGTCGACGGCTATCGGCCTTTTGGCCGGGCGCTTTGCCGCCGATGAGCGTCTTTGCAGGGAAATCGTGCCGCCGCCGGTCGAAACGGCGCTCGGCGCCCTGATCGGCCACATCACCGGCGGCCATCTCGGCGACGACAGCGTGAAATTGCGCAGCTTCCAGCCGATGAACGTCAATTTCGGCCTGTTCCCGCCGGTGACCCTGACCAAGCCCGAGGGTGTCAAGCGCTGGCGCGGCAAGGACAAGGCGGACCCCAAGAAGATGGCGATCACCGCGAGGGCCCTCGCCGCGCTCGCGGATTGGGTTTAGGCGTCAAAATCGTTACGGCGACAATTGCCCGAGTGGCGCTCAGGCCGGGTTGGACCCGCCGGGATCATCCTTGCCCTTGTCGCTGGCAGCGTCGTCGGCCTTGTTCGGTTCCTCGCGCACCACTTCGAGGCGGACGCGCACCAGCAAGCCGGCCAGTGCCCCGAGAATGGCGAGCCAGGGCGCGGTCAGAACCACCACGCCGCCAATGACGGCGCTGGCAGTCAGCGGCACTTCCAGCATGATGTCGTCGTTTTCCGAGCGCACGCGCACCTTGCGCACATTGCCCTCGGCGATCAGCTTGGTCACCTCGTCGACGAGTTTATGGCCGGCAACCTCGACCTCTTCGGTGAAGGTCTGCCAAGAATCCTTCTTGTCGTGTCCGTCGTTCATTTCGCATCTCCTGGATCGGATGCGGCCGTCACCTCCGGCCGCCTGGGTCTGTCCAATAGGTGGTATCGACAATCCGACATCGCAAGAACGTGAGCCGACAAGACCGCGCAAACCTTGTTCCCCCGAGTGTTGCCGGTCATCATGCCGGCCCCGACGGGAGGCACATATTGGCCACCGATCAAAAGACCGGGCCGAAATCGGTATTGCCAGCCGACCACGTCGCCGCGCTCGGCGACGACATCCGCCGGTGCGACGCCGAGCGGCTCCTGGCGCTGTTCGGCGCATTGACCGGCGCAAGGCCGCGCATGTGGGGGCCGACCATGATCGGTTTCGGATCCTACCAGTATCGCCTTGCCAGCGGTCGCCAGGGCGACACCTTCGTCATAGGCTTCGCGCCGCGAAAGGCCGAGATGGTGATCTACCTGATGGGCCACATTTCCAACGAACCCGGCTTTGCCGCGCTGCTTCAAAGGCTCGGACCGCATCGCATGGGCAAGTCCTGCCTTTATCTTCGCAATCTCGACAGGATCGACATGAACGTGCTCGAGGAACTCGCCCGGCGCTCGATCGCGGCGCTCAGGGCCAGATACGACGTGTCCGTGCAGTGAAACGGGCAAAAGCCGCAGCACCTTGGGGGAAGATGCTGCGGCCGTTTCTGCCGGCGGGCGAGTTGAGGGCGAACTCGTGATCGACCGGCGCCGAACCGTCCGTCGCGGCCTGGGCAAGGGCCTGTTGCAACGAACGTATGAATTCCAGATAGGTCCCGAGAATGGCCGCACAAGGGCAGTCACTCAAAGGTGATCGAACCGCCCGCATGCGCAGCGGCATCGCGCCGACCCAGGCGGGAACGGCAAAAGCCGCGGCTTCCGGCTCGGCCCCGTTGCACTTTGCCGCAGAAGCTGGCAAGCCAATGCACCGCGTTGTCCCGAGCGGTCGCGCCCGGAACCAGAGCCGTCCGAAGCGCCGCCATTCCGCGCCAGAGAGTGCCGACATGTACACCATCGCCCACGAGCCGCTGCCGACACGCCGCTTCGACACGCCCGAGACCGCATGGGCCTATGTGGCCGAAATCTACCAACGCAACACCAATATCATTCGCGAGCATCTGTTCGGCCTGATACGGGGTGACGTGCCGATTGCCCGCGTCCGCGCCTGCTACCCCGGGGTCCAGGTGGAATCGAAAAGCTTCCAGCGCATCGACTCGCACCTGCCTTACGGGTTCCTGCATAGCCCCGGACTTTACAGGACGACGCTGACCGCGCCGCACCTGTTCAGGAACTACCTCATCAAGCAGTTCGGACTGATCCTAAAGCACTATGATACCGAGATCGAAATCGGCGAGAGCGACACCCCGATTCCGCTGCATTTCGCCTTCCATCCGAGCGAGCGCATCGACGGCGAGGCCATCGATGCTCTCGGCGTGCCACTGAGGGACATCTTCGATGTGCCCGACCTCACCCACACCGACGACGAGATCGCCAATGGAACGCTGATCCCGGGCGCCGGCGGCCCCTATCCGCTATCGGTGTTCACCGCCCCGCGCACCGACTATTCGCTCTACCGGCTGAGCCACTATACCGCCACCGAGCCCGAGCACTTCCAGAACTTCGTGATCTTCACCAACTACCAGTTCTACATGGAAGAATTCTGCCGGCTCTCCGAGCAGTACATGGACGAGGGCCATCCCGACTATTCCCACTTCGTCGGGCCGGGCAACGTGATCAAGAAGAATGCCCGCCTCGGCGGCGGCACCGAGGGCGACCCACCCCCACGCGATCCGCAGATGCCGGCCTATCACCTTGTCGCCGACGACAGTCGCGGCATCACCATGGTCAATATCGGCGTCGGCCCGTCCAATGCCAAGACCATCACCGACCACATCGCCGTCCTCAGACCCCATGCCTGGGTCATGGTCGGTCATTGCGCCGGCTTGAGGAATTCGCAGGAACTCGGCGACTATGTTCTCGCCCATGCCTATGTCCGCGAGGACCATGTGCTCGACGCCGACCTGCCGCTTTCCGTGCCCATTCCGGCCCTCGCCGAAATCCAGGTGGCGCTCGAGCAGGCGGTGGCGGCCGTCACCGGGCTGCAGGGCGTCGAGGTCAAGCGCGTCATGCGCACCGGCACCGTCGCCACCTTCGACAATCGCAACTGGGAATTGCGGGACATGAACGAGATCACCCAGCGGTTGAGCCAGTCGCGCGCCGTCGCCCTCGACATGGAATCGGCGACCATCGCCGCCAACGGCTTCAGGTTCCGCGTGCCCTACGGCACCCTGCTCTGCGTTTCCGACAAGCCGCTGCACGGTGAGATCAAGCTGCCCGGCATGGCCTCCGAGTTCTACCGTACCCAGGTCAACCGGCACCTCCTGATCGGCATAAAGGCCATGGAAATTTTGCGGAACCAGCCGCCCGAGCGCCTGCATTCCCGCAAGCTCAGGAGCTTCGCCGAGACGGCGTTCCAGTAGCGACACCCACCGCTTGCCTGCCGACACAGCCGCGCGGAGGCTTTTGCGCGCCCCTGAGACAAAACGCGCCACTTGCATTGCCATTTGCGATGCCGATGTCCTGACGGACGGCCACCGTCACGGCCGATCGGTTCCGTGCGTTTGTCCGGTTTCGCCAAAAAGGATGGATGGCCATGTCCGACGACACCAAGCCCCGGCTTTCGCGCCGGCGCGTTCTCAAATGGTCCGGCTTGACGCTCGCGGCCCTTGCCGCCGGCGGCATCGGCTGGCAGTTCCGCCCGGTTGTCGAGGCGCAATTCCCCGAAATCGCTCTTTCGGATGCCGAACCCGGCAGGCTGAAACTCCTGATCGTTTATGGCTCGAAGCTGGGCAGCACCGGCGAACAGGCGGTCTGGATGGGTGAAACGGCAGCGATGGCCGGATTTGCCGTTCAGGTCGCGCGCGCCGAGAATGCCCCGCCCGCCGACGCATTCGACGCCGTCATCGTTGGCAGCGCCATTCGCTCGAGCAAATGGCTGCCCGAAGTGATCGACTGGGTCGCCGTCAATCGCGATGCGCTCGCGGCAAAACCGGCTGCGCTGTTCGAGGCCTGCATGACCGTTGCCGGCATCATCGAAAGCACGCCCGACCATCGGCTCGGCCCCGCTCACCTCGCAAGTCTTGCCGAGCATCTTGCCGGCGTCCATGCCGCCGCTCCAGCTCTTAAATCGGCGCCCGCCGCCTTTCTCCCCGGCTGTCTCGACTACGAGAAGATGTCGCCGATGCTGCGCGTCGGCTTTCCCATCGCCACCGGCAGGCTGAGTTCGGGCGATTTTCGCGACAAGGACATGGTGCGCGGCTTCACCGAGAGCGCCATCGCCGGCTTCGCCGCATAGGGCATGTTGCGTTTTGATCGCATCAAAACGCATGACCTAAGTCTTTGAGTGGTCGCAAGTTCGACCCGGAAAAGTGGTAGCCACTTTTCGAGGAACATGCTCCAAGCGCGCCGCCACCCTGCTATTGGTGCTCGTCGTCGCGCCGATGCGCCTCGAGCACCTTGTCGACCCGCGCCTTTTCGAGCTTGCTGCCTTGCTTTTCGGCCTTGGTCCGGCCGAAAGCCAGGCGGTTTGCCTCGGCGGCCTGGTCTTTTTCGTCGCGCGCCTTGCGCTTGCGCGCCTGCCTCAGATTGACGATGTCGGCCATGCGGCTAGCCCTGTTTTCGATCGCGTTTGGACCGACGGTACCACCAATAGCTGGCTGAGATCAGGCCGATTCCAACAAGGATCGCAAAGGCGCCGGAAATCATCCAGGCAACGGACCCACCCGTCAGAGGCTCGCATTCGGCCACGCAGGCGATGGGATCGATATGGACGAGATCGGCGCCCTGCAGGAACCAGAGGCCACCAAGCAGGCTGAAACTGGCGCCGAGCAAGACGCCGATGACGGCAATAATTTGCGTTCCTGCAGACATTTTCACTTAACGCAAGCAAGAGATGGGTGTTCCCGGCCGCTACACCAGCCGGCTCTGCTCCACCGCCGCGCCGACAAAGCTCGCAAACAGCGGGTGCGGCTCGAAGGGACGCGACTTGAGTTCCGGATGGAACTGCACGCCGATGAACCAGGGATGATCGGTGCGCTCGACGATTTCGGGCAGTTCGCCGTCGGGCGACATGCCGGAGAACAACAGGCCGTTCTTCTCGAGGAGCTTGCGATAGGCCATGTTGACTTCGTAGCGGTGGCGGTGGCGCTCGACAATGCGCGTCGTGCCGTAGATGTCGGCGACGCGGGACCCCTTGGCGAGATGGGCCGGATAGGCGCCGAGCCGCATGGTGCCGCCGAGATCGGTCTTTTCGGTACGTTCGAGCTTCTCGTTGCCCTTGAGCCATTCGGTCATCAGTCCGACGATAGGCTCCTTGGTCGGGCCGAATTCGGTGGAATTGGCCTGTTTGATCCCGGCCGTATTGCGCGCCGCCTCGATGCAGGCCATCTGCATGCCGAAGCAGATGCCGAGATAGGGCACCCGCCGCAATCGCGCGAACTGGGCGGCGTTGATCTTGCCGGCGGTGCCGCGCGAGCCGAAGCCGCCGGGCACGATGATACCATGCACGCTTTCGAGATAGGGCGCCGGGTCAGCGCTTTCGAAAATCTCGCTGTCGATCCACTTGATGTTGACCTTGACCTTGTTGGCGATGCCGCCATGCACCAACGCCTCGCTCAGCGACTTGTAGGCGTCCTTGAGCCCGGTATATTTGCCGACGATGGCGATGTTGACTTCGCCCTCGGGATTGTGGATGCGGTCGGAAATCTCTTCCCATTTCGACATGTCCGGCTCGGGCGCGTCGGTGATGCCGAAGGCGCTCAGAACCTCGGTATCGAGCCCCTCCTTGTGATAGGCCATCGGCACGTCGTAGATCGAGGCGACGTCGAGCGCCTGGATCACGGCGCTTTCCCTGACATTGCAGAACAACGACAGTTTCTTGCGCTCGCCGTCCGGGATCGGCCGGTCGCAGCGCACGAGCAGGATGTCGGGCGCGATGCCGATCGAGCGCAGCTCCTTGACCGAATGCTGGGTCGGCTTGGTCTTCAACTCGCCGGCGCTCGGGATATAGGGCATCAGGGTCAGGTGGATATAGAGCGCCTGGCCGCGCGGCAGCTCGTTGCCGAGCTGGCGAATGGCCTCGAAAAAGGGCAGGCCTTCGATGTCGCCGACCGTGCCACCGATCTCGCACAGAACGAAATCGTAGTCCTCGTTGCCGTCGAGGACGAAATCCTTGATCTCGTTGGTAACGTGCGGGATGACCTGCACGGTGCCGCCGAGATAGTCGCCGCGTCGTTCCTTGGCGATGATGTCCGAATAGATGCGGCCTGTCGTCACATTGTCGCGCTGATTGGCCGAACGCCCGGTGAAGCGCTCGTAATGGCCGAGATCGAGATCGGTCTCGGCACCGTCGTCGGTGACGAAAACTTCGCCATGCTGGGTCGGGGACATCGTTCCCGGATCGACGTTGAGATAGGGGTCAAGCTTTCTCAGGCGAACCCTATAGCCGCGTGCCTGAAGCACCGCGCCAAGTGCCGCCGAAGCCAGACCCTTTCCAAGAGAGGAGACCACGCCTCCGGTGATGAAGATATACCGAGCCATGGGCCCTCACCATACAGCCGAATCGATGATTCGGATTCGCATTTTGACTGCCCCCAACAAAGAAAAGGGGATGTTGCCATCCCCTGTTCCGTCTCGTCCGATGTCGTCAGTTGCCGCCGTTTTCGCCCGAGGCCGGCGCCTCGGGAATCGCCAGGGCTGGCGAGTCTCCGGTGGTGTCGGTGCCGGTGGTGTCGGTGCCGGTGGTCGCGCCGCCGGAAACCGGCTCGCCGCTCGTTTGCTGCTGAAGCTGGTTGAGCGCGTCGAGCACATTGTCGGAGGCCGGCGCCGTGGTGCCGTCGGTGGTCTGGCTCTGCGCCGCGCTGTCCAGAATCGAGGTCGAGCCGGGATCGACGCCTTTCATCACGGTCAGCGCGATGGCGAACACGAAGAACAGCGCCGCAAGAATGCCCGTCGTACGCGTCAGCACATTGGCCGAGCCGCGCGCCGTCATGAAGCTGTTATTGCCACCGATCCCGAGCCCGCCCCCTTCGGAACGCTGGACGAGAATGACGCCGATCATGGCAAGCACGATCAGCAGATAGGCAACAAGCAGCACATTATCCATGAAACGGATCCGTCAGTCGAAACACGGGGGGCGTTCTAGAGCAATCGTCGAGCCAATGCCAGAGGCTTGCGGAAATATTGAGGCAGAGAGCCCGGCGCGCGCCATTCGGTGGCCCGCGCCGGCATTTGCATCCGTCTAGCCCAGCGCCCTCGCCGAATTGACGATCGACAGGAAGCTGGCGGCCTTGAGCGAGGCGCCGCCGATCAGCCCGCCGTCGACATCGGCGATGGCGAGGATCTCGTCGGCATTCTTGGGGTTGAGCGAACCACCGTAAAGGATGCGGATGTCGTCGCCGCCGGCACCGAACTGCTCCTTAAGGTGTCCGCGAATGGCGGCATGCACTTCGGCGATTTGCGCGCTGGTCGGCGTCAGGCCGGTGCCGATGGCCCAGACCGGCTCATAGGCGATGACGATCCTGCCGGCGGGATCGGCGCCGGGAACCGAGCCGGCCATCTGGGTGGCAATGACCTTGAGTGTGTCGCCAGCCTCGCGCTCGCCGAGCGTCTCGCCGATGCAGATAATGGGCAGCGCCCCGCCTGCGAGCACCGCCTCGGCCTTGGCCTTGACCATCGCGTCGGTCTCGCCGTGGTCGGCGCGGCGCTCGGAGTGGCCGACAATGACAAAGCCGGCGCCGGCATCCATCAGCATCGGAACGCTGAGATCGCCGGTATGCGCGCCTTTTTCGGCGGGATGGCAATCCTGGGCGCCAAGCGCCAGCGCCCGGCCGCCGACCTTGGCTCTGGCGGCGGCGAGAAGCGTGGCCGGCGGGCAGATCAGGCATTCGGGTCCACTCGAGCCGGACCCGGCCGCGATCAAGTCGATCTCGGTGAGTTCGGCCGCAAGCCCGTTCATTTTCCAGTTTCCGGCGATAAGACGTCTGCGCATTGTTCTGATCCCTAAGCCATGATCGCGAAACAGGACCCCGCATGGCAAATGTGCGGATTGCCGGCCTTGACTAGGATCATGCGACACCAAGAAAGAGCGGTGACGGCGCCCGTTTTATCGCTGCGACACGAAGCCGGCGGCTGGCGCGCACTTGCACTTGCCGGCGGATTGTCCTACCCACCGACCATCGGCTTGCGGCGCCTCGGAAACCCTGTCTAATATCCGCCGCCGCCGCGTTGCAAGCGCAATTGTTCCTTTCGGAAGTCTTTCATGCTCGACAGTCTGCGTAATTTCGGCTCGTCCATCCTCGGCAAGGTCATGATGGCGTTCCTGCTGGTCGGCCTGGCCGGCTTCGGCATCTCCGGCGTCCTGACCTCGATCGGCACCAATACGATCGCCCGGGTCGGCGACCAGGAGATCACGGTGCGCGACTTCCAGCGCGCCTACAACAACCAGCTCAACGCCACCGCCAACCAGATCGGCGCAGTGCCGACCTCGGACCAGGCCATGGCCATGGGGATACGCGGCGGAGTGCTCAACAGCCTCGCGGCCAATGCCGCCCTCGATTCGCTCGGTGGCCGCATGGGCCTCGGCGCCTCCGACGCGCGTCTTGGCGAGATGCTGCGCGAGGATTCGAGCTTTGCAGGCACGCTCGGCCAATTCGACCGCCGGAGTTTTCAGGCTGCCCTGCAAAGCGCCGGCTATACCGAGAGCGAATATGTCAACATGCTGCGGAAGGCCGCCGGCCGCCAGCAAATCGTCTCCTCGACCCTGGCCGAGATCAGCCTGCCCGAGACCGCGCTCGACATCATCAACCGCTATTCGGGTGATCGCCGCATCGTTTCCTACTATGTGCTGCGTCCGCAGGGCATCGCCGCCCCGCCCGCGCCGGGCGAGGCGGAACTCGCCGCCTATCTGTCGGAAAACCAGTCCGCCTTCCGCACCGAGGAAACCCGCACGGCCAGGCTCGTCGTGCTCGACATCGACAGTCTTGCCAGGACAATCGAGGTCTCCGAAGCCCAGATCGCCGCCGAATACGAACGCACCAAGGCGAGCCTCACCACCACCGAAACCCGCACCATCCGCCAGGTCGTGCTCGACGAGGCGGGCAAGGCCGCGTTCGAAGCCGGCAAGGAAGAGGGCAAGAGCTTCGAGACGCTCGCCGCCGAGGCCGGGCTGACCCCGGTCGAACTCGGTACGCTGACCCGGGCGGAGATCACCGACGCGGCGCTGGCCGAAACCGCCTTCTCCCTCGAAGCCGGCGATTTCGCCGTCATTCCCGGCGTGCTCGGCTTCCGCGCCGTCGAGGTGTCGCAGGTCGACCCGGCCGGCGTCCCGGGCCTCGAAGAGGTGCATGACGACATTGCCCAGCAGCTCAAGGACAAGGAAGCGCGCAACCAGTATGCCGATGTTCTCGACGGCATCGAGGAACTGCGTGCCGCCTTCCGGCCGCTCGAGGAAATCGCCGCCCGCTTCAATCTTGACATCAACGCGGTCACGCTGACGCGCGACGGCGCGGCGCTCGAAAGCGTTCCGGCCATTCCGGCCGATTTCCGCGGACGGATCGCCGAGACTGTTTTCTCGACCGAAATGGACGCGCTCGCGCCATCCGTCGCCCTCGGCGCCAATCTCAATGTCTGGTTCGACCTCCAGGGCATCGAGGAAGCGCGCGACCAGACCCTGGACGAGGTACGCACGACGATCAGCGACGCCATCGTGGCCGAGCGGACCGCCACGGCGCTCGCAAGCGCCGCCGCCGAGGACGTGGCCGCCATCCGGCGCGGCCTTGCCATGGAGCTTGCCGCCACATCGCGCGGCACCTTCACCGCGCCCTCGGAGGCGTTTTACCGCACCGGCCTCGACACTTCGGAAATCGACCAGACGGTTGCCGCCGCCGTGTTCGCCGGCCCGGCGGGCCTTGTTGGCTCGGCCCGCAACGGCAATGGCAACCATGTCGTGTTCCGGGTGACCGAAGTGCTGCCGCCGGCCGAGCTGCCGGGCGACGCCGCGCGCGACTATCTGGCCTCGACCTGGCGCGACGCCATCTACGCCGCCCTTGTCACCGCCCTGCGCAACGATGCCGGCATGTCGGTCTCGGAAGGCACGCTCGGCAATTTGCTCGGCCTTTCGGCCGAAAACTGATGGTGAGAAACTGACGCCAGATGGGTGAAGCCAGCGACTACGAGACGTTCGCACGCGGCTACGGCAAGGGCGAGGCGCAAATCGTCTGGCGTCGCATCGTTGCCGATCTCGACACGCCGGTCGGCATTTACATGAAACTGGCCGAGGGACGCACCAACACCTTCCTGCTCGAATCCGTCCTCGGCGGAACGACACGGGCGCGCTATTCCATGATCGGCGCCGAGCCGGACCTGATGCTCAAGGTTGAGAACGGCTTGCCCTTCGTCAACCGCCAGGTCGCTACGGACCCCGAGGCCTTCGAGCCGGTCGCGGCGGCCCCGCTCGAGGCCCTGCGCGCCCTGATCGCCGAATCCCGGGCCGAAATACCCGCCGAACTGCCGCCCTCGGCCGCCGGCATGTGGGGGTATCTGGGCTACGACATGGTGCGGCAGATGGAAGTCTTGCCCGATGCCAATCCCGACGACATGGGCCAGCCCGACGCGCTCTTGATGCGGCCGGGCCTGCTCGCCGTTTTCGACATCCTCAAGGACGAGCTCTATCTCACCGCCCCGGCCTATCCGCGCCCCGGCGTGACGGCGCGGCAGGCACATGAGGCCGCCCTCGCCCGCATCGACGACGCCATGGCGCGGCTCGAACGCCCCATCGCCCGCCTGCCCGATCTGCACGACACCAAGACCATCGCCATCACCTCGAACACCACGCCCGAAACCTACAAGGGCATGGTCGAGGCGGCCAAGGACTACATAGGAGCCGGCGACATCTTCCAGGTGGTGCTGTCGCAGCGCTTTTCGGCCGATTTCGACCTGCCGCCGATGGCGCTCTACCGCGCCCTTCGTCGCACCAATCCCTCGCCCTACATGTATTTCCTCGACTTTGGCGGCTTCGCCGTCGTCGGATCGAGCCCGGAAATCCTCGTGCGCGTCGACAGGGACCGCACCGTCACCATCCGCCCGATCGCCGGTACCCGCCGTCGCGGCGCGACGCCCGAGACCGACAGGGCCATGGCCGAGGAGCTGATCAACGATCCCAAGGAGCTTGCCGAGCACCTGATGCTGCTCGATCTCGGGCGCAACGATGTCGGCCGCGTCGCCGAGATCGGCTCGGTCAAGGTCACCGACAAGTTCTTCCTCGAATATTATTCGCACGTCATGCACATCGTCTCCAACGTCGTCGGCAGGCTCGATCCGAAAAAGGACGTCATCGACGCCCTTTCGGCGGGTTTCCCGGCCGGCACCGTCTCCGGCGCCCCCAAGGTCAGGGCCATGGAGATCATCGACGAGCTGGAAAAATCGCGGCGCGGCATCTATGGCGGCTGCGTCGGCTATTTCGGCGCCGACGGGGCGATGGACACCTGCATCGTCCTGAGGACCGCCATCCTTGCCAATGGCAAACTCCATGTGCAGGCCGGGGCCGGCATCGTCGCCGACAGCCAGCCGCGCCTCGAACTGCTCGAATGCGAAAACAAGGCCCGCGCCCTTTTCAGCGCCGCCGAGGAGGCGCTACGCTATGCCGGCGAAGCACGCATCGGCCAATAGTGCCCAAATCCGCGCCAGGACCTTTTGAGATGAACGTTCTCGTCATCGATAATTACGACAGCTTCACCTACAATCTCGTCCACTATCTCGGCGAACTCGGGGCGAACCTCGACGTTGTTCGGAACGACAAGATCGCTACCGAAGAGGTCGCGGCCCGCCGCCCCGATGCCGTGGTCCTGTCGCCCGGCCCATGCACGCCCAACGAGGCCGGCATCTGCCTGCCGCTGATCGCCGCGCTCGGTGCCACCACGCCCATTTTCGGCGTCTGCCTCGGCATGCAGGCGATGGGCCAGGCCTATGGCGGCGACGTGGTGCGCGCCCCGACCCTGATGCATGGCAAGACCTCGATTATCAATCACAGCGGCAAAGGCGTGTTCCGCGGCCTCAATTCCGGTTTCACGGCGACGCGCTACCATTCGCTCGCCGTCGCGCCCGAGACCATGCCGCAAGTGCTCGAGATCACCGCGACGACCGAGGACGGCATCGTCATGGGTTTGCAGCACAGATCGTTTCCGGTACATGGCGTGCAGTTCCACCCCGAGAGCATTGCCTCGGAGAACGGGCACGCCATTTTGCAGAATTTTCTCAACATCGCGCGCGACTTCAATCTCGGCCGCGCCGCCTGACCGACAGATTGCCGCAAGGGGACCGACATGGACATCAAGGGGGCATTGGGCCGTATCGCCGATGGCCACGACCTCGCCGGCGAGGAAATGCGCGCCGTCATGCGCCAGATCATGGGCGGCGAGGCGACGCCGGCCCAGATCGGCGCCTTCCTGATGGGCATGCGCATCAAGGGTGAGACGGTCGGCGAGATCGCCGCCGCCGTCTCGATCATGCGTGAGAAGATGGTGCCGGTCGAGGCGCCCGAAGGGGCGATGGACATTGTCGGCACCGGCGGCGACGGCGCCGGCACGCTCAACATCTCGACCGCCACCGCGCTCGTCGTCGCCGCGTCCGGCATTCCGGTCGCCAAGCACGGCAACCGCGCCCTTTCGTCGAAATCCGGCGCCAGCCAGGTGCTCGAGGCCCTCGGCGTCCGGCTCGACCTCACCCCTTCCGCCATTGCCGCCTGCATTCGCGCGGCCGGCATCGGCTTCATGTTCGCCCCGGCCCACCATCCGGCCATGAAGCATGTCGGCCCGGTCCGCGCCGAAATGGGCGTCAGGACGCTGTTCAACCTGCTCGGGCCGCAGTCGAACCCGGCCAATGTCCGCAGCTACCTGCTCGGCGTCTATGACCGCGACTGGGTCGAGCCGGTGGCGGCGGCGCTTCTGGCCAATCAGGCCCGGGCGGCCTGGGTGGTCAACGGCAGCGACGGGCTCGACGAGATCACCACGACCGGCCCGACTTTCGTCGCCTCGATCATCAATGGCGACCTGCGCTCCTTCGAGATCGCGCCCGAGGATGCCGGCCTCACCCGTGCCGCGCCCGACGATCTCAAGGGCGGCGATCCCGACCACAATGCCGAGGCCCTTCGTGCGGTTCTCGATGGCGCCCGAGGCCCCTATCGCGATATCGTCCTTCTCAATGCCGCCGCCGCCTTCATCGTCGCCGGCAAGGACAAGGACCTCCGCTCCGGCGCCGGCCGCGCCGCCGACCTCATCGATACTGGTGCCGCAAGCGAAACGCTCACGCGCCTCATCGCCATTTCCAACGGACAGACCTGATGAACGACATCCTCAAACGGATCGCCGACTACAAGCGCGAGGAAATCGCCGCGGCCAAGCACAAGAAGCCGTGGAACGAAGTGGTTGCCGAAGCGCATGAAGCCACCCCGACCCGCGGCTTTCGCGACGCACTCAAGACGAAGCGGGAAGAAGGCGGCTACGCGCTCATCGCCGAAGTCAAGAAGGCCAGCCCCTCCAAGGGCCTGATCCGCCCCGACTTCAATCCGGCCCAGATCGCCCGCGATTACCAGGCCGGCGGCGCCACCTGTCTTTCCGTTTTGACCGATACCCCGTCCTTCCAGGGCTCGGGGCGCTTTCTCGTCGAGGCGCGCGCCGCAACCTCGCTGCCGGTCCTTCGCAAGGACTTCATGCTCGAGACCTACCAGGTCGTCGAGGCCCGCGCCTGGGGCGCCGACTGCATCCTCATCATCCTCGCCCTGGTCAACGACGAGGCAGCCCGCTACCTGATGGACGCTGCTACCGAGTGGGGCATGGATGCGCTGGTCGAGATCCACGACCTCATCGAGCTCGACCGCGCCCTGGCGCTCGACGCCAGGTTCATTGGCATCAACAACCGCAATTTGCGGACCTTCGAGACGCGCCTCGAAACCTCGATCAACCTCGCCGCCGGCGTGCCGGACGACGTGCTGCTGCTTTCGGAAAGCGGCATTGTCAGCCACGAGGATTTGAAGCGCCTCGAAAGGGAGGCCGGCATCGGCACTTTCCTTGTCGGCGAAAGCCTGATGCGCAACGACAACGTCCTTGCCGCCACCCGGCATCTGCTGACCGGCAAGGTGTGATGGCGGAACCGGCAAAAAGCGGGCTGACCCATCTCAACGACAAGGGCGAAGCCCATATGGTCGATGTCGGCGACAAGCCGGCGACCCGGCGCCGCGCCGTGGCCGGCGCGAGCCTCACCGCCACGCCGGAAGCGGTGGCTGCCCTGATGGGCGGCACGCTCAACAAGGGCGACGCCCTCGCCACCGCCCGCATCGCCGGCATCATGGCGGCCAAAAAAACCGCCGACCTTATCCCGCTCTGCCACCCGCTGGCCCTGAGCACAGTCGAGATCGGCATTGTGCGCGAGACCGATACGCGCATCGCCCTGACCGCCAGTGTCGAGACCACCGGCCCGACCGGCGTCGAGATGGAGGCCCTGACCGCCGTCAGCATCGCCGCCCTGACGCTTTACGACATGATGAAGGCCCTCGATAAGGGCATGGTGATCGGCGACATTCGCCTCGTCGAAAAGACCGGCGGCAGGTCGGGCAGCTACAGGCGTGGCTGACCTCCTCGATTTCGACACCGCCCTTACGCGCATTCTCGCCGCCGCAACGCCCCTCGGCACGGTCGAGCATCAACTCGCCGACGCCGCCGGCCACTGCCTCGCCGAACCGATCTTCGCCCGCCTGACCCAGCCACCCTTCGACGCCAGCGCCATGGACGGCTATGCGGTCGTCGCCGACGCCGTCGTCCCGAACCTGCCCATGCCCGTCGCCGGCCGTTCGGAAGCCGGCAACGGCTTTGCCGGCACCTGCCCGCGCGGCGCCGCCATCCGCATCTTCACCGGGGCGCCGCTGCCCGCCGGCACCGACACCGTCGTCATGCAGGAAGACGTCGTCGCGGACGGCGACAGAGTCACGCTTTCCGTCCGGCCCAATCCCGGCCAGCATATCCGCAGGCGCGGCAGTGATTTCGCCGAAGGCGCCCCGCTGCTTGCCAAGGGCACCCGCCTGACGCCCGGCGCCCTCAGCCTCGCCGCCGCGTCGGGTCACGGCACCCTCGCCGTCACCCGCCGCCCACGCCTCGCCCTGTTGATGACCGGCGATGAACTGGTGCCGCCCGGCACAAAGCCCGGGCCGGACCGGATCGTCGCCTCGAACGGCGCCGGTCTTTTCGGCCTATTGGCGCCCTTGTGCCGGCGCATCGACGATCTCGGCATTGCCGGCGACGACGAAGCCGTTCTCGGCGCCCACCTCGCCGCCGCCCTCGCCGGCGATGCCGATGTCATCGTCACCACCGGTGGCGCCAGCGTCGGCGACAGGGATTTCGTCAAGAAGGTCCTCGGCGATCTCGGCGCGCCGCCCGATCTCTGGCGCATCGCCATGCGACCCGGCAAGCCGCTGATGTTCGCCCGCCACGGCGACAAGCTCGTCTTCGGCCTGCCCGGCAATCCGGTCTCGGCCCTGACCACCGCCGTGACCCTGCTCGTGCCGGCCCTGCGCGCCCTTGCCGGCGATGCGGATCCCGGCCCGCACCTGGTCACCCTGCCGCTCGCCGAAGCTCTCGGCCCCAACGGGCCGCGCCGCCACTTCCACCGCGCCCGTCTCGTCGACACCGAGAGCGGCCTCCTGGTCGCCCCGCTGCCCGAGACCGACAGCGCCCACCTGTCTTCCTTTGCCCGGGCCGACGCATTGATCGTCCATCATGAACTGAGCCCCGCCCTGGCCGCCGGCACCCCGGTCAAGGTACTATTTCTGGGGGCGGTAACCCCGCGTTAACGCCAGGGGTTGCAGAACAATACCGGAACATGTACACACGTTCTGTCTCTGTTCGATTCTGCCGGGGGGCAGCCATGCTGACGCGCAAGCAACACGAACTCCTGATGTTCATCCACGAACGCATGAAGGAAAGCGGCGTGCCTCCATCCTTCGACGAAATGAAGGACGCACTCGACCTCAAGTCGAAATCGGGCATCCACCGCCTCGTCACCGCGCTCGAGGAACGCGGCTTCATCCGCCGCCTGCCCAATCGCGCCCGTGCCCTCGAGGTCATCAAATTGCCCGATGCGCACAATCCTTCGCTCGGCGGGCGCCGCGCCCGTTTCGAGCCGGAGGTTATCGAGGGCCATCTCGGCAAGGTTTCAACGCCGCCGCCACGCGGCGATGGCGGCGACGACTATCAGCGTCCGGTCTCGGTACCCGTCATGGGCCGCATCGCCGCCGGCACGCCCATCGAGGCCATCCAGACCCATTCGCATACCGTCATGGTGCCGCCCGAAATGCTCGGCGGCGGCGAGCATTTCGCCCTCGAGGTCAGGGGCGACTCGATGATCGAAGCCGGCATTTTCGATGGCGATACGGTCGTCATCCACAAGCAGGACACCGCCAGCAATGGCGAGATCGTCGTTGCCCTGGTCGACGACGAGGAAGCAACCCTCAAACGTTTGAGGCGCAAGGGCAATTCCGTCGCGCTCGAAGCCGCCAACCCGGCTTACGAGACGCGCATCTTCGGGCCCGACCGCGTCAAGGTGCAGGGTCGGCTGGTGGGGCTTTTGAGGAAGTACTGAAGCGTCGGGCGATGGATCGGCCTCGGTCGGACCATGCCGGAGCCGCCGTCCGTCAGGTTATAACTCGACCTGCCGGCCGTCATTGCGAGTGCCGCAGGCGCGCGGCAATCCAGACGGCAACAAGCGCGGGCGCTTGCCGCTTTCTGGATTGCTTCGTCGCTTTCGCTCCTCGCAATGACGAGCGTTGGATTAGCCGGAAAATGACAGCCGTCAATGGCTGTCGCGCGGCAGACCCTTGGTCTGGGCGACGCGCTGATACTTCACCGCCGGCTTGAGCACGCCGCCATCGGCGAGCTGGTCGACCATGCCGCGCTGGATTTCCTGCCAGGGCGTCTGGCTGGCCGGATAGGCATAGCCGCCCGCCGCCGCCAGCGCCTTGCGCCGTTCGGCGAGCTCGGCCTCGGGCACCAGCATGTCGGCCGTGCCTTTTCTCAAATCGATCCTGACCCGGTCGCCGGTCCTGAGGATGGCGAGCCCGCCGCCCGCCGCCGCTTCCGGCGAGGCGTTGAGGATCGAGGGTGAACCCGAAGTGCCCGACTGGCGGCCATCGCCGACACAGGGCAGAGCGTTGATGCCCTCGCGGATCAGATAGGCCGGCGGCCGCATGTTGACCACTTCCGCCGCGCCCGGATAGCCGATCGGCCCGGTGCCGCGGATGAACAGGACCGTTTGCTCGGTGATGCCGACCGACGGATCGTCGATGCGGCTGTGGTAGTCCTCCGGCCCGTCGAACACGACCGCCGGCCCTTCGAAGGCTTCCGGGTCGTTCGGATTGGACAAATAGCGCTGGCGGAAATCCGCGGAGATGACCGAGGTCTTCATCACGGCGCTGTCGAACAGGTTGCCGGAAAGGACGATGAAGCCCGCCTTGTCCATCAGCGGCGTCTCGATCGGACGAATGACGTCGGCCTGCTTGGTCCGCCTGCCGCCGCAATTCTCGCCGATGGTCCTGCCATTGACCGTCGGGGCGTTTTCGCGGATCAGGCCCTTTTTCATCATCTCGCCAATGACCGCCGGGACGCCGCCGGCCCGGTAGAAATCCTCGCCGAGATAGGCGCCGGCCGGTTGCAGATTGACCAGCATCGGCACGTCGTGTCCCTCGGTCTGCCATTCCCTGATGTCGAGTTCGACCCCGACATGACGGGCGATGGCGCCGATATGGATCGGCGCGTTGGACGAGCCGCCGATGGCCGAGTTGACGCGAATGGCGTTGACGAAATTGTCCTTGGTCAGGATGTCCGAGGGCTTCAAGTCCTCGTGCACCATCTCGACGATGCGCTTGCCGGTCAGATACGCCATTTCCTGGCGGTCGCGATAGGGCGCCGGGATCGCCGCCGAGCCGGGCAATTGCATGCCGAGCGCCTCGGCCAGCGAATTCATCGTCGTCGCCGTGCCCATGGTGTTGCAATAGCCGGTCGAGGGGGCCGAGGAGGCGACCAGTTCGACGAACTGGCGGTTGTCGATCTCGCCCTTGGCCAGCATCTGCCGCGCTTTCCAAACGATGGTGCCCGAGCCGGTGCGCTCGCCGTCGTGCCAGCCGTTGAGCATCGGTCCGACGCTGAGGGCGATGGCCGGGATGTTGACGGTCGCCGCCGCCATCAACAGCGCCGGGGTGGTCTTGTCGCAGCCTATGGTCAGCACCACTCCGTCGAGCGGATAGCCGTAGAGTACCTCGACCAGGCCGAGATAGGCGAGGTTCCGGTCGAGCGAGGCGGTCGGGCGCTTGCCGGTTTCCTGCAGCGGATGCACCGGGAACTCGAAGACCACGCCGCCGGCCTCGCGCACGCCGTCGCGGATGCGGTCCGCCAGCACCAGGTGGTGGCGGTTGCACGGCACGAGGTCCGAGCCGGTCTGGGCGATGCCGATGATCGGCCGGCCCGAGGCCAGTTCGTCCTGGGTCAGGCCGTAATTGAGGTAGCGCTCGATATAGAGCGCCGTCATGTCGATGTTGTCGGGATTGTCGAACCACGCCTGGGACCGAAGCCTGCCCGCCTGCTTGTCTTTCTTGTCCGAAGCCATGAGTTTCTCCCGATAGGCTGAAACATGGCGCCAGTATGGGGCGCCGGCCCCAGCATTATGCTGGTTTGCGTCGATTGAAAACGGGCGCCGGCGCGAATTGCCGGCGGCACCTTGGCGCAAGGCTGCGAATGCCTGTACGATCCGATGCCGATGCGGCGACGCGCGCCAGGCTCGATCTGGCGCGACGCTGGCTTTTTCCGCCATGAGGACGAAAGTGCCTTGACCGCGACCGGCTCGCCACGGCTTGCTGCGGCTTCGGCAATGCCGGTCCTCGTTACAGGCCGGGCATGCAGCCGGACGAGGCGCGTGATCCCGCCGAAACGCCCGTGACGGCGCGCCAACAGGAGACCTGATTCATGGCCGAACGCGCCGAACTGCTCATCGATTGCCGCAACAGCCTCGGCGAGGGTCCGCTCTGGCATCCCGACCGCGGCGAGCTGTTCTGGTTCGACATCAACGCCAACACCCTGTTCCGGGCCGGTCCGGACGGAAAAATCGACGCCACGTTCGACTTCGGCGAACCGGTCGCGGCGGCGGCGGTCGTCGACGACAAGCGCCTGCTGGTCGCCTCGGCCACTGCCATTCTCGACTTCGACATCGAGACCGGGCGTTTTTCGCCGCGCCTCGCCCTTGAAGCCGACAATCCGGCCACGCGCAGCAATGACAGCCGGGTCAGCCCGCAGGGCGCCTGGTGGATCGGCACCATGAGCCGGGACGAATCCGGCACGGCCGGCAGCCTCTATCATTATTTCGGCGGCAAGCTGACCACGCTGCGCAAAGGCGTCGGCATCCCCAATTCCACCTGCTTTTCGCCCGACGGCCGCATTGCCTATTTCGCCGATAGCCCGACGCGCCGCATCGAAAAGATCGCCATCGACCCCGGGACCGGCGTGCCCATCGGCGACTGGGAAGTGTTTGTCGATCTCACCGGCCAGTCGGCCGTGCCCGACGGCGCCGTCGTCGATGCCGAAGGCTGCCTGTGGAGCGCCGAATACGGCTCCGGTCTCGTGGTGCGCTACACCCCGGACGGACGGCGCGACCGCGCCGTCGAACTGCCCTGCCCCAACGTCACTTGTCCCTGCTTCGGCGGCGCCGATCTCAAGACGCTCTATCTGACGACGGCCAGCCAGCACATGTCGGCGGAAGAGCTGGCGCGCCATCCCCATGCCGGCAGCGTCTTTGCCTATCCGCTCGACGTGCCGGGACAGGCCGAGACGCCGGTCAGGCTTTAGGCCGTATGTCGATTGAGCCTAGTCCTTGCGCCTGATGCGCCATGGCCGGTCGGGATCCAGGATCGAGGGCTCGACGGCGAAGCTGCCGCTGGTGGGTTGCCAATAGGCCGCCGTCACGCCGCCGCGTGCCAGGTCGTCGCGGTCGATAACCGTCGTCGCCTGCCGGCACAGCATCGGCGCGGCGAGGCGCGTCACCACGAGCCCGGCCAGATCGCAGTCCTCGAAAAAGCCGGCCATGTCCTTGACGAGCGCCACCACGCCGCCGCCCGGCAGCGTGGCGATGCAGCCGATGCCGTCGCAGGCAATTGCGTCGCCGCCCTCGCCCACCTCGAGCCCGTAGGTTTCCGACCAGACATCGGTGACAAAGCTGCCGGCGCGGCCGCTCATCAGCGCCAGTCCTGTGCCGTCGCGCACCCCCACCGCCTGCGTCGTGTCGGCGATCAGCACATCGGGCACAGGCGCCTGTCCGAAGGCCAAGATCAGCACTGTCGCCAAGGCCGGGCCGACAAGACGCAGCCTGCCGACAAAGAACACGAACCACGCCGCCGCGCCGAGCGCATGGAGCAGCACCCATGGCGACAGCAGCGGCCTGACCTCGATGCCGGCGCTGGCGCGGGCGATCACCGATGCCGCATCGAGGATTTGTGTGATGCCGAAGCCGCCCAGCATGAGCAGCGGCGCTTCGAGCCCGAGCGACATCGCGACGACGCCGAGCGCCAGGCTCGGCAGCACCAGGAACCCGAGGACCGGCAGCGCCACGAGATTGCCGGCGAGCCCGAGCGGTGCCGTCTGCTGAAAATGATAGGCGGCAAAGACCGCCGTCGCCAGCCCCGCGACCAGGCTCGTCACCGCGATCCCGACGAAAAAGCGCCACACGCGACCGCCCCAGCCGCCGGGGTCGCGCTCGCCCCTTCTGACATGCTCATAGGTGCCGATCAGCGCCGCGACGGCGGCGAAACTGAGCTGGAATCCGGGCCGGAACAGGCCGGTCGGCTCGGCGGCGAGCACGAACAGCGCCGCGAAGGCGACGTTGCGCATGGTCAGCGCCCGCCGTCCGAACAGCATGGCTCCGAAAACCAGGATCAGCATGACGCTGGCCCGCGTCGCCGAAACGCTGGCGCCCGACAGGGCGAGATAGACGAGCACGACGACCATGCCCGCCGCCGCCGCCAGTTTCTTGATGGCGACGCGCTGCGCCAGCCGGTGCGAGGCGCCCAGCCCGAAACGCAGGGCGGCGAAGGCAACACCGGCGACCAGCGTCAGGTGCAGGCCGGATATGGCCAGAACGTGGGCGATGCCGGCCGTTGCCATATCGTTGCGCGTCGCTTCGGGAATGCGGCTCTGGTCGCCGATGACCAGCGCCCGCGCCACCGCGGCCTGCCTTCCGTCCAGCACCGCGTCGATGCGCGCGCCGATGCCTTGTCGTGCCGCGGCGATCAGGCCCGCGAGCCCGGTTTCCGTCCGCCCGGTCACCGCGACCGCGCCCATCGCCGTGCCATAGGCGCCGATGCCGTCGAAAAAGCAGCGGAATTGCGCATCGTAGCCGCCGGGCAGTGCCGGTCCGGGCACTTCGTAAAAGCGCAGGCGCGCCGAAACGATGTCGCCCGGCATCAGCACAGCACCATCCCGCACGAACAGCCGCGCCCGGCGGATCGACACCTCGCGCCCGTCCTGCGAGACAATATCCGAAATGATCACTCTTTGCCCGGAACTGCTGGCGTCGAGCAGCGCCTCGACCCGTGCCGAGAAACCGCCATAGGCGCTGCCGGCCAGCATGGGCGTGAAGTTGAGCAGGCCATGCAGCGGCAGAAGCGCAAATCCGCAGCAAAGGCCAAGGCAGAGGAACGGCAGCAATTCGTTGCCGCCGCGCCACGCGATCCAGGCGAGCCAAGCCGCGGCGACGAGGACGAGGGCGGCGGTGATCCAAAAATCCGGCTCGGCCCCGGCGGCGCGATAGAGCAACAGCCCCGACATGACGGCAAAGGGAAACAGCAGGAACCCGCGCCGTTGCTCCAGCGCCTGCCGCGCGGCATCGGCGAGAGCTGGCGCCCAGGCGCGCGGATCCAGCCCGAGCGCCAGCGCCATGATGCCCCGGACCTTTCCGCCCTTTGCGTCCGCGCCTGCCCCCACGACCTGCCGCCTTGCACTCGCCCGCGCCTATGCTACACAACGGGCCGTTAAAACTCCAAGTCCGGGACACCTTCCTCGCGATGCGCAAACCCGTCATCACCCGCTTTGCCCCCTCGCCGACCGGCTACCTGCATATCGGGGGTGCCCGCACGGCCCTGTTCAGCTGGGCCTATGCCCGCCATGCCGGCGGCAAGATGCTGCTCAGGATCGAGGACACCGACCGCGAACGCTCGACCGAGGCGGCGACCGCCGCCCTGATCGACGGCCTCAGCTGGCTCGGCCTTGTCTGGGACGGCGAGCCGATCTCGCAATTCGCCCGCGCCGCCCGCCACGCCGAAATCGCCCATCAGCTCGTCGCGGCCGGACAGGCCTACAAATGCTATTGCACCCCGGAAGAGCTGACCGCCATGCGCGAGGCCGCCCGCGCCGAGGGCCGCGCCTGGCGCTATGACGGGCGCTGGCGCGACCGCGATCCTGGCGAGGCGCCCGCAGGCGTCGCCCCGGTCATCCGCATCAAGGCGCCGCTTTCCGGCGAGATCCGCGTCTTGGACCACGTCCAGGGCGAAGTCGTCTTCCAATCCGAGAACCTCGACGATTTCATCATTTTGAGGTCGGACGGCACGCCGACCTACATGCTGGCCGTCGTCGTCGACGACCACGACATGGGCGTCACCCACATCATTCGCGGCGACGATCACCTGACCAATGCCGCCCGCCAGATCGTCATCTATAACGGCCTCGGCTGGGACGTGCCGGAAATGGCCCATATCCCGCTCATTCACGGACCGGACGGTGCCAAGCTGTCCAAGCGCCATGGCGCCCTCGGCGTCGACGCCTATCGCAAGCTCGGCTATCTGCCCGAGGCCATGGGCAATTACCTGGCCCGGCTCGGCTGGGCCCATGGCGACGACGAGGTCTTTTCCATGGACCAGCTCGTCGACTGGTTCTCGCTCGAGGCGATCAGCAAGGGCCCGGCCCGCTTCGATCTGGTCAAGCTCGGCAATCTCAACGGCATCTATATCCGCAATGCCGATCCGGCCCGGCTCTACGACATCATGGTGGCGACCGCCGCCGAGACGGATCGCCAGGCCGACCTGGCCGGCCTGACCACGCACAAGCAAACCGTGCTCGCCGCCCTGCCCGAACTCATGCCCCGCGCCAAGACCATCCTCGAACTGATCGATCTGGCGCAATTCATTTATGCCACGCGGCCTCTGGAGATTGCCGAGGACGCCGCGAGGCACCTCAGCGCGGAAAATCGCGCTGCCATCGGCGAGGTCGCCGAGCGCCTCGCCGCCGCCGAGGACTGGTCCGCCGAGGCACTCGACGCCGTCGTCCGTGCCTTCGCCGAACAGAAGGATTTCAAGCTCGGCAGGATCGCTCAGCCGCTCAGGGCGGCGCTGACCGGGCGCACGGTTTCGCCGGGCGTGTTCGAGGTCATGGCCCTGCTCGGCCGCAGTGAATCCCTGGCCCGCCTCGCCGACCAGAAATGAGCCGGGCCGAACGGGCCCGGCACATGCATGCGCATGCCAATGATGTTGCCAGCGCTGCGGTTTTTGGATACCTCAAAGTTAAGGATCCCTCTCGCCGCCGCGCGTTCCGTGCGGCCTGCTTTTGAAAGTACAATGCGCCCCGGCGCCTCAGGAGACCATGCTTCATGTCTGAAAAGGTAGCCAAGCTGACCATAGGCGACGAGACCTACGAATTTCCCGTTCTCGACGGTTCGGTCGGCCCATCCGTCATCGATATCCGCAGCCTTTACGCCAAGACGGGATTGTTCACCTACGACCCGGGCTATACCTCGACGGCCGCCTGCGACTCGACCATCACCTATATCGATGGCGACAAGGGCGAACTGCTCTACCGCGGCTATCCGATCGACCAGCTCGCCGAACACAGCCATTATCTCGAAGTGTGCTATCTGCTGCTCTATGGCGAACTGCCGGCGCCCAAGGAACTCGACCTGTTCGAGAACCGGGTGACGCGCCACACCATGGTGCACGAGCAGGTGCACAATTTCTTCCGCGGCTTCCGGCGCGACGCCCACCCCATGGCGGTCATGACCGGCGTGGTCGGCGCCCTCGCCGCCTTTTATCACGACTCGATCGACATCACCGATCCGGTCCAGCGCGAGACGGCCTCGGTGCGCCTTGTGGCGAAAATGCCGACCATTGCCGCCATGGCCTACAAGTACTCGATCGGCCAGCCCTTCGTTTACCCGCGCAACGAACTGACCTACGCCGCCAACTTCCTTTACATGTGCTTTTCGGTGCCGGCCGAGCCCTACACCGTCGACCCGATCCTGGCGCGCGCCATGGACCGCATCTTCACCCTGCACGCCGATCACGAGCAGAACGCCTCGACCTCGACGGTCCGGCTTGCCGGCTCGTCCGACGCCAACCCGTTCGCCTGCATCGCCGCCGGCGTTGCCTGCCTCTGGGGTCCGGCGCATGGCGGCGCCAATGAAGCGGCGCTCAGCATGCTGCGCCAGATCGGCACGGTCGATCGCATCCCCGAGTTCGTCGCCCGCGCCAAGGACAAGAACGACCCGTTCCGCCTAATGGGCTTCGGCCACCGCGTCTACAAGAATTACGACCCGCGCGCCAAGGTGATGCAGGAAACCGCCCGCGAAGTGCTCGGCCTGCTCGGCGTCGAGAACAACCCGACGCTGCAGGTCGCCCAGGAACTCGAACGGATCGCCCTGAGCGATCCCTATTTCGTCGAGCGCAAGCTCTACCCGAATGTCGATTTCTATTCGGGCATCATTCTTGATGCCATGGGCTTCCCGACCTCGATGTTCACGGCCATCTTCGCGTTGTCGCGCACCGTCGGCTGGATTGCCCAGTGGAAGGAAATGATCGCCGACCCGCAGAAAAAGATCGGCCGCCCGCGCCAGCTCTATGCCGGCGCCATCGCCCGCGATTATCAGGACATGGGCAGCCGCTAGCACGGTTCCTCGCGTTCACACGCAGTCAGGCCGGCTCCTGGGGGCCGGCCATTTCTATCCGGCGCCCGGTCCGTGCCAGGATGCGACCGGCAGCGCTTTGGCGACCGGTTCCCGGCAGGCCGTTGACGATCTGGTCGCGCACGCGGGCGAAACCGTCGCGCTGGGCCTGGCACGCAGCCGCATCCCCGATCAGCCGGGTCACTGCCTCCGCCACCCGCGCGGCATGGCCCTCGCCCGGTGCGATCTCGGGCACAAGGGGCGTCGACAGGACGATGTTGGGCAGGGCCACCAGCGGCCTGCCCCAGCGCCTGTAGGCGCGCATCTGCAGCCAGTCGGGAACGTAGGTGCCAACCATCGGCACGTCCATCATCGCCAGTTCCAGCGTGATCGTGCCGACCCCGGCCAGCGCCGCGATCGCGTGCGCGAATGCCGCGCGGCGCGCCTCTGACGCGGTGACAATATCGACCGGCGCCGCCCAACCCGTCGTTTGCGCCGCAAGCCGCGCTCCAAGATGCGGCAGCGTCGGCATGACGAAGCCGGTGATGGCCGGGTGGCCGGCGAGCCGGGCGACGGCATCGCGGAAAACCGGGAGGTGGCGGCGCAGTTCGCCCCCCCGGCTGCCCGGCAGAAGTGCCACAAGGCCCGTGTCCTTGCGGGCGCCGCCGGCGCCGATCAGCCGTTCGGCCGGGTGGCCGACATAGGTGGTCGGCGGTCCACCGAGTTCGGCCATGACCCCCGGTTCGAACGGCAGCACCGCCAGCACCTCGTCGAACAGCGGCGCGATGCTTCTGGCGCGCTCCGGCTTCCAGGCCCAGACCGACGGGGCGACGAAAAGGAAAACGGCGCCGCGATAGCCCGACCGCCTGAGACGGGCCGCCGCCATCTGCGAAAACACCTGATTGTCGATGAAAACGACCGCATCGGGCTGGAAAGCGAGCGCGGCGCGCACCACCTGCCCCAGCCGCCACAGCAGCCGCGGCAGCGCCGCGAACACGTCCATGAAGCCCATGACCGACAGATCCGCCATGTCGAACAGCGGTTCGAGGCCCTCGGCGAGCATATCCGCGCCGCCGACCCCGCGCGCCGCCACCGATACCGATCGCTTCAGCTCAGCCAAAAGCGCGCCGCCGAGCCGGTCGCCCGATGGCTCGCCCGCAATGAGGAAAACCCTGAGATCCGGTTCGATCATGGCCCTGTCGTCTCCGCGGGCCGGCCGCGACTACTCGCTGGGCTCGCCATTGCGCGGCATGCAGAGCGGCCGATCGGCGCGGTTACTGAGGAAATTGACGACGTCCTGCACCAGCACGTCGTCGCTGAACAGGGCCGATGCGTCCTCGACGCGCTCGCGCAGCGTGCCTTCGCTGGAAAAAATCATGCGATAGGCGGCGCGCAGGCTGTGAATGGCCTCGCGGTCGAACTTGCGCCGCTTCAGCCCGACGAGATTGAGCCCGGCCAGCTTGGCGCGATTGCCCACGGCCATGCCATAGGGGATGACGTCGGCATCGACCATCGACTGCGCGCCGATGAAGGCATGGGCGCCGATGCGCACGAACTGGTGCAATACGGCGCTGCCGCCGAGAATGACGAAATCGTCGACCTGGCAATGGCCGGCGACGCCGCCGTAATTGGCAATGATGACATTGTTGCCGAGCTGGCAGTCATGCGCGACATGGCTCGATGCCATCAACAGGCAATTGTCGCCGATGACGGTTTTCATGCCGCCGCCGCGCGTGCCCGGATTGATGGTGGCGTTCTCACGGATGGTGCAGTTCTTGCCGATGGTCAGGGTGGACGGTTCGCCGGCGAACTTGAGATCCTGCGGGCGGTGTCCGACCGAGGCGAACGGGTAGATCGTCGTGCCAGCCCCGATACTTGTCCGGCCCTCGACCACGACATGGGAGATGAGCGTCACCCCTTCGGCAAGCTCGACATGCTCGCCGACCAGGCAATAGGGACCGACGGTCGCGCCGTCGCCAATCTTTGCGCCGTCCGCGACGATAGCGCTGGGATGAACCAAGAATTGGGACAAGACGGATTCACTCTTCACTGATCATGGCGCCGATCTCCGCCTCGGCCACGACGATGCCGTCGACGATCGCCTTGGCTTCGTAGCGGCCGATATTGCGGCGCAGCTGCAACTTGCGGATATGGTACTCGAGCACGTCGCCCGGCCCGGCGGGACGGCGGAATTTGGCCTTGTCGACCGTCAGCATATAGACAAGGAACCGGCCGCTCTTGCTCTTGTTGTGCGCGATCACGATGGCGCCGGCGGTCTGTGCCATGCCCTCGATGATCAACACGCCGGGAAAGACCGGTTTGCCCGGGAAATGCCCCTGAAACATCGGCTCGTTGTAGCTGATATTCTTGATGCCCACGGCAGACTCGTCGCCGTTGATCTTGACGATCTTGTCCACCATCAGGAACGGATAGCGGTGGGGCAGACACTCAAGAATATCGTCGATCGACAGTTCGGTGGTCTCGGCGGGCGGGTCGTTCGCGGCGTCAAGGTCCAGACTCAAGTTTTATCCCCTTTTGCAAGACGGCGGAGGGCCGCGATTTCACGCGTCCAGTCCTTTATATCCCGGGCCGGCGCACCGGCAAGCTTGGATCGCGCCGGCCAGTCCTTCGAAACGGCGGCGCGGGCGTAAAGCACGCTGCCCTCTCCGACGCGGAGATGACCGGAACTCCCCGCGTTTCCGCCCATCAGGACGCTGTCGCCCAGTTCGGTCGAACCGGCGATGCCGCTCATGGCGGCAATCAGGCAGTTGCGTCCGATTTTGCAGTTGTGACCGATCTGCACCAGGTTGTCGATCTTGGTGCCCTCGCCGATCACCGTGTCGCCCAGGGCGCCGCGGTCGATCGTGGTGTTGGCGCCGATCTCGACGCGGTCCTGGATGAGCACGCGCCCGAGCTGCGGAATCTTGGTGTTGGTCACCCCGTGATCGAGCCACCCGAAGCCGTCGCAGCCGATTCTGGCACCGGCAAAGATCACCACGCCGTCGCCAAGATGGGCGCATTGGACGCTCGAACTGGCACCGACGATGCAATTGCGCCCGATGGTGACGCCCCGTCCGACGACGGCGCCGGGGCCGATGACCGTGCCGGCACCGATCTCGACGTCCGGGCCGAACACGGCACCAGCCCCGATGACGACATCGTCCTCCAGGCGCGGCGCACGGGCGTACCTGGTGACGTCGAGCGCCAACGCCCGGTCGACCTCGGGAAAAAGCGCTTCGAGCATGCGCACGAAGACCATATGCGGGTTGTCGGTTTCGAGGCGGGCGCTGCCGGCTGGCAGCTCGAGTTCGAGCCCCTTGCCGGTGACATAGACGCTGGCTTGGCCGCCGGCGACCTCGCCGGCATATTTGCGGCTGGCAACAAGGGCGATGTCGCCATGCCGGGCGGTGGCCGGTTCGCTCGCCCCAAGAATCACGATCGCCGACCTGTCGTCCCCGTCAACAAGGGCGATGCCCGCCGCGCGGCACAGGGCGCCGAACGCCATCGGTCCGGCACAAGGAAAAAAGCGCGTGTCGACCATGATGCTCCCAAGCCCGCTGCGTCGGGCATATCGACGCCGATCAAATCTTCACGGCGCCCGTAGACGAAAGGCCCGCTACCTTATCGGCAGGTTTGGCGCGCCGGCAACCGGACAGACGCGCCTCGTCAACACTCCGATGCGCCGGCCCACAACGCAATCGGCGGCCCTTTGGCCGCCGATCGAAATCGCCTGCTTTCGCCAGGTATCGGCTAGAACACCGACTGCAGCGACAGGCCGAACCACTGGGTGCGGTCGCCCGGATCGCTCTGCAGGACATAGGCGAAATCGCCGCGCAGCGGGCCGAAGGGCGAATCCCAGATGAGGGAGGCACCGATCGAGGACCTGAGCTGTTGCGCCATGCCGGTGACCGCGGCCGGTCCGGCCGCCGACGGGCCGCCGACATAGCCGGCATCCGCCCAGAGCGCCGAGCTGAGGCCATAGGTTTCCGGCACGCCCGGCAGCGGGAATACGACCTCCCCGGACAGGCCGGCATACCAGGTCGCGCCGAGCGCCTCGCCGCTGGCCAGACGTCCGCCCATACCGGCATATTCGAAGCCGCGCACCAAGCCGGCGCCGAGGCGGTAGGTCTCGGTCGGATGAACGCCGGCACCGCTCAGGTTGGCAAGGATGCCCGCCTGGCCCTTGATGCTGGCGATGATACGGGAATCCTCGAAGAGCGGCATGTAGTAGCGGAATTTGGCGTCTGTGCTGATATGATTGCTGTCAAGACCGACATAGCTCTGCGCCAGGTTCACGGCCAGACCGGTGGTCGGCTGCTTTGCGCTATCGAGCGTCGAATAGGCGATTCTGTAGCCGACAGTCGCCGTCGTGCGCGTCAGGCCGTCGGTCACCAGGCCCGAACTGGCATCGGCATCGGCAAAGACCTTGTACTCGCCGCCGGCAAACACGGTCATCGACAGTTCGCTGGTGAGCGGCGCGGTAAATCGGATGCTGCCGCTCGTGCTGTCGATACCGTAGAAATTGGCGTCGGTCTCGTCCGTGATCGACTTGGCCACATCGAAACCCGTCGCGATCTTCAACCCGGCAAACCGCGGCTCGGTGAACGCCAGGCTGAAGGTGCGGCCGGACTGGGTGGCGCCCAGAGCCACCTTGAGATACTGGCCGCGGCCAAGGAAATTGGACTCGGTCAGCGACACCTCGCCGAGCAGACCGTCGGTCGAGGAGAAACCTGCGGTGAAGCCGTAGTCGCCGGTCGACTGCTCGACCACGGAGATGTCGATCACCACCTTGTCGGAAGCGCTGCCGGGACCGGCCTTGACTTCCACGGATTCGAAATATCCGAGCTTTTCGATATTGGACTTGCCGCGCGTCACCAGGTTGCGGTTGAAGGGGTCGCCTTCGGCGAAGTCGAGTTCGCGCCGGATGACGAAGTCGCGCGTCTTGTCGTTGCCGATGATGTTGATGCGTTCGACATAGACGCGGGCGCCCTCGTCGATCAGATAGGTGACGTTGAACGTCTTGTTGGCAATGTCGCGATCGATGCGCGGCCGCACGTCGGCGAACGAGAAGCCCTGCTCGGTCGCTGCGATGGCCAGATCCTCGGTCGAGTTCTTGAGCTTGTCCTGCGAATAGACCGCGCCGCGCTCAGTGCGTACCTTGCCCCTCAGGGCGTCGGCATTGAGGCCGCCGATGCTGGTTTCGATGCCGATCTCGCCGAACTTGTAGCGCTCGCCCTCGGAGATCGAGAAGCTGAGGAAATAGGCCTTTCGCGACGCGTCGTATTCGCCGATGGCCGACTGCACCTGTGCGTCCGGGTAGCCGTGATTGACATACCACAGCCGGATCAGCTCGCGGTCGACCGCCAGCTTGTCCTCGTCATAGACGTCGTCCTTAAACAGCCAGCTCAGGAAGTGCGTTTCCTTGGAGTTGAGCACGCTCTTGAGCGTTCCGCCGTCAAAGGTCGAATTGCCGGTGAACGAGATGGCGGCGATGCCGACGCGGTCGCCCTCATTGATGGAGAAAATCACCCTCAGGCGGCCGTTGTCGCCGGTTTCGGAACGCGCCGTGACGGTCACGCCCTTGTAGCCGGCGCGGTCATAGGCGAGCCGGATCGTCTCCGTGTCGGACTGCATGCGGGCGTCGGTATAGGTGCCGCGGGAACTCAGCGAGACCATGTCGGAGAGGTTGGCGTCCGAAAAGCGCGAATTTCCCTCGAACAAAACGGTGCTGACCACGGCGTTTTCGGCGACGCTGACGGTCAGGGTGTAGCCGGACATGGCGAGGCGCGCGGTCGAGAACAGGCCGGTCTCGAGCAGTGCGCCGGTCGAGGCGGAGAGCTTTGCCTGGGTCGCGGTGTCGCCAACGCGAACGGTCAGGTAGGAGATCACGGTCGCCGCATCGACGCGTTCGTTTCCGGTGACGTTGATGCGGTTGATGGTCTGCGCGTGCGCCGCCTCTATGCCGAAAACCGCCCCTGCCGGTCCAGCAAGGGGCGAAAGCATGAGAATGCCGAGAGCGAGCAGGATGCTGTAGCGCAGCTTCTTGAGATCGACCATAACCGTCTTTCGTACGTTTCGGATGGCACGGCGCGCAGAATCGGCCACGGCCTCCCCCACGCTAAATCCATTGAACTGTTTTACTGTTTTTTTAACCAAGGGCAAGGCCCCGCGCGCTCTTGGGTTACCAAATGATTGTGGGCGGTGCAATCGCGCAACAAGCCGGGGAATACCCACACCCGCCGGGCTCACACGATGTCGTTGATCACGGTGAAAAGCATCAGCCCCGTCACCAGGATCAGCCCGATCCGGAAACCGATCTCCTGCACCCGCGGGCTCAGCGGCCGCCGCAGCGCCACCTCGAAGGCGTAGTAGAGCAGATGTCCGCCGTCGAGCAGCGGAATCGGCAACAGGTTGACCAGTCCGATATTGAGCGACAGGAGCGCCATCAGGTTGATCAGCGCCATGATGCCGAGCGTGGCCACCTCGCCCGAGACCTGCGCCACCTTGACCGGTCCGCCCAGCTGCTCGAAATCGCCGCGCCCGACGAAGAAGTCGCCGACAAAGGCCGCTGTCCGGTCGATGATGAAGCGGATTTCCTCGAAGGTCATGCCCACCGCTTCGGCCGGGCCGGGCCGGTAGAGCTCGACATCGGCGCTGCTGGTCTGGCGCGACACCCCGATCCTGCCGATCCTGAGCGGATTGCCGAAGGCGTCGCGCACCTGCACCGGTTCCGGCACAATGACGAATTCGCGGCTCTCGCCGGCCCGCAGCACCTCGATGGTCACCGTCCGTTCGGGGCTGGTCGACACGAGACGCTGAAAATCGTTGAACCCGTGCACCGCATAGCCGTCGACCGAAACGATCCGGTCGCCCGGCTCCATCCCGGCTGATTCGGCGACGCTGTCCGCGACCACGGTGTCGATCACCGGCGGAATGGTGTAGCGCCCGAAGCCGAGCAGCATGGCGTAAATGACGAGAAAGGCGAACAAAACGTTGGCGGCCGGACCGGCACCGACCACGGCGATGCGGCGCCAAACCGACTTGTTGACGAACAGGGCCGGCTGCAGCGCCGGATCGATGCGGGCGACCGCGTCCGCGTCGGGCTGGCTGGCCGCGTTGAGGTCGCCGAGGAAGCGCACATAGCCGCCGAGCGGGATGGCCGAAAGGCGCCAGCGCGTGCCGTGACGGTCGGTACGGCCGATCAGCTCCGGTCCGAAACCGATCGAAAAGGTGTGCACGGCAATGCCGTTCCAGCGCGCCACGAGGTAATGGCCCATCTCGTGGACGAACACGATAACCGTCAGAACCGCCACAAAGGGCACGATATAGGTCAGCAGCCAGATGGCGAAATCGAGCATTGCCCGCCCTTTTCAGTTGTCGGGGGAAACTTGTTTACCTGCACAACGCCGGATCGCAAGCCTGCCGGCGCGACGGCATGAAGAAACTGCCAATGGAGCGTCCCGGAATGAACGGCCTGCCTGACCCCGGTCAGGGCCATACGAGAAAACCCGCGGCGATGGCCGGCCAGCCGCCGTGCCACAGTCCGATAGCAAACAGCACCAGCGCGGCGAAACTGAGGCTGTCGAGCCGATCCATGAGCCCGCCATGGCCAGGAATGGCCTCGCCCGAATCCTTGATGCGGAAGCGGCGCTTGAGGCCGCTCTCGGCGAGATCGCCGAGCTGGCCGACAATGGACAGGCCGATGCCGAACGCTGCCCCGATCCACCATTGCGACGGCGTCGCCAGCACCCAGACGAGCAATGCCAGGGCGCTGCCGGTGACGAGCCCGCCGATGGCGCCGGACCAGGTCTTGGACGGCGAGATGTCGGGCGACAGCTTGGCGCCGCCAAGGATCCGGCCGGTGAAATAGGCGCCGGTATCGGTCAGCCACACCGTGGCGCCGAGAAACAGTCCGGCATGAAAGCCCCACATGTCCTCGCCCCTTATGGCGATGAGGGCGAAGACGACCGCCCCGAAAAACACGAGGCCCGCCACATCCCACCAGCGCCGGCCGCCGCCGGCCAGAAGCGCAAAACCAATGCCGAAGGAAATGACGGCCACGCCCATGACGGCGCCGAGCAGCACCTGGATCAGGGCGCTCACCGGGATGAGCGCGGTCAGGAAGATGTCGTAGACCCGGGCGGGCCGGCCGCCGGTCATGGTCTGGAACTCGTGATGGCCGCCGGCAAAGACCGCCCCGACCAGGAGCGCGAACCAGATGCCGCCGAGAAAGAGCCCGAACAGGCTAACCGGGATCAGGATGACGGCTGAAACGATGCGCGGCCCGAGATCGGCGCCGAACGGCCAGACCCATGCGCGCCGGCCGCCGCCCTGGCCTTTCATGGCGTGTCCTGCCCGAGCCCGCCGAACCGCCGGTCGCGCCGTGTGTATTCGATGAGCATGTCGCGAAAGGCGCTCTCGTCGAAGTCGGGCCATAGCGTGTCGATGAAAATGAGCTCGGAATAGGCCGACTGCCACAAAAGGAAATTGCTGAGGCGCTGCTCGCCGCTGGTGCGCAGCACCACGTCGGGGTCCGGTACTGTACCGGTCGCCAGCGCCGCGGCAAACACTTCTGCGGTGATCGCTTCGGGATCGAGGCCCTGGTCCCGCACCTGTCGCGCCAGTGCCCGCGCCGCGTCGGCGATGTCCTGGCGGCCACCATAGTTGAAAGCGACCAAAAGCTCGAGCACCTCGCCCCTGGCGGTCTTCCCCGTCACTTCGTCCATCAGCGCCAGCACGCCGGCATCGAGCCGGTCGCGCGACCCGAGGAACCGCACCCGGACACCGTTCTTGATCAGGCGCTTGAGATCGCTGTCAACGAACCGCCGCATCAGCGAGAACAGGAAGCTCACCTCCTGGGCCGGCCGCGTCCAGTTTTCCGAACTGAAGCTGAAGATGGTCAGATGGCCGACGCCATAGGCAATCGCGTATTCGACCAGACGCCTCAGAGCCTTGATGCCCTCGGCGTGCCCGTCGGTGCGGGGCCGGCCGCGCGCCGCCGCCCAGCGGCCGTTGCCGTCCATGGTCACGGCGAGATGGCCCGGAATGCGCAACCCGTCAGTCCGCACTGACATCTTTTCCGCCGCCAGATCGCCTGCCATCGCGCCTCCACCAACCGGTCCGGGGCTTGCCCGCCTGCATGTTCGCAAAAGTGACGACCACTTCCCTAACGCGAACGCGCCCGGCGCAATGCCCTTGGCTCACATGCTTCGATTTGATCGAAACACTGGCCTAGACCTGCATGATTTCCTCTTCCTTGGTGGCCAGAACGGCATCGATCTCGGCCACGCTCTCATCGGTCGCCTTCTGCACCTGTTCATGATGCTGGCGCGCTTCGTCCTGACCCATGCCGTGGTCCTTTTCGAGCTTTTTAAGCAGCTCCATGCCGTCGCGGCGGATGTGGCGCACCGCCACCCGCGCCTGTTCGGCGTAATTGTGAGCCACCTTGGTCAGGTCGCGCCGCCGCTCCTCGTTGAGCTCGGGGATCGGCACACGGATCACCGTGCCTTCGGCCGACGGATTGAGGCCGAGGCCGCTGTCGCGGATGGCCTTTTCGACCGCTTTGGTCAGGTGTTGGTCCCAGACCTGGACGCTGAGCAGGCGCGGTTCGGGGACCGAGACCGTGGCGAGCTGGCCGACGGGCATTTTCGAGCCGTAGGCATCGACGCTCACATGCTCGAGAAGGCTCGGGCTGGCCCGCCCGGTTCTGAGCCCCGCCAACTCGTCCCTCAGCGACTGGACCGATTTTTCCATGCGTTCCGTGATGTGCTTGAGCGAGAATTCTTCTGCCATGGTGCTTTCCTTTCCCCTGTTTCGCGCCTGCCGGTCCGGCCGGTATCAGCCGACCCTTGTGCAGGGCGTCGTCCCCCCAAGGACGCCGCTAAGGCCCTGTTCGTTGTCGAGGGCATAAACGATTATTGGCAAGCGGTTGTCGCGCGCAAGCGCAAAGGCGGCCGTATCCATCACCCTGAGATTGCGCCGGATCACCTCGTCATAGCCGATGGCGTCGAAACGCCTGGCATGCGGATTGGTCGCCGGATCGGCGTCATAGACGCCGTCGACCTTGGTGCCTTTCAACAGCACGTCGCATTTGAGTTCGACCGCCTTGAGCGCCGCCGCCGTGTCGGTGGTGAAGAATGGGCTGCCGGTGCCGCCGGCGCACAAAAGAACGGCGCCGTTTTCAAGCGCGGCGATGCCGGCCCGCTGGGTGAACGTCTCCGCGATGGTCGGCATGGAGACATTGGAAAAGACATGCGACTTGCCACCGAGTCGGCGGATGGCGTCGCCCAGCGCCAGCGAGTTGATCACCGTCGCCAGCATGCCCATCTGGTCGCCGGTCACGCGGTCGCCACCCGAGGCGGCTACGGCCATGCCGCGAAAGATGTTGCCGCCGCCGATGACGATGGCGATCTCGATGCCGGTCCGGGCCAGTTCGACGATCTGCCCGGCCACCTTGTTAAGGAAATCCGATTCGATGCCGCTGGATTGATCGCCGGCCAGCGCTTCGCCGGAAACCTTGAGTAGCACCCGCTTGTAGTCCGAAACCGCCATTGCCGCACCTGTTCTTCGGCGCGACGCGGATCCGCTGAATCGCCTGCGCGCACTTTGTTTGCCGCCCGACCTGATCCGGGGCCAGCCCGGGCGGAGCCGGCGCCCCGGCCAAGCAAATGGGCCGGCGCGACGGAGCCGACCCGAAGATCGCCGTCCGGAGCGGCCGCCGTGAAGACCGCCGCGCGCCGAACGCTAATTCTTGTTAGCCGCTTCCGCAACCTCGGCGGCAAAGTCCGATTGCCGTTTCTCGACGCCTTCGCCGAGCACGAAGCGAACGAAGCCGGTGACCCTGATCGGCGCGCCGGCGTCCTTTTCCGCCGCCTTGACGGCGTCGGCGACCTTGGTTTCGCCGTCGATCACGAAAGTCTGTGCGAGAAGGCAGACCTCTTCGTAGTACTTGCGTATGCGGCCCTCGACCATCTTTTCGGCGATCTCGGCCGGCTTGCCCGACATCATCGCCTGCTCCTTGAAGATGGCGCGCTCGTGGGCGACGATTTCGGCCGACAACTCGTCCGGATTGACCGCGAGCGGGCTCGGGCTGGCAGCCGCCACATGCATGGCGAGCTGGCGGCCGAAGGCTTCGAGCACCGCCTTGTCGCCAGTCGATTCGAGACCGACCAGGATGCCGATCTTGCCAAGATTGGGCGCCACCGCGGCATGGACATAGGTGCCGACCACGCCGACCGGCACGCTGAGCGCCGCGGCGCGGCGCAGCGTCATGTTTTCGCCGATCCTGGATATGGCCTCGGTGACCTCGCCCTCGACCGTGCGGCCGGTACCCGGGAAATCACCCGCCTTGACCGCCTCGACCGAACCGTTTGTCGTGAGCGCCACTTCGGCGATGGCGCGCACCAGCGCCTGGAATGCCTCGTTGCGGGCGACGAAGTCGGTTTCGGAATTGAGCTCGATGACGACGGCCTTGGCGCCGGCGCTGGCGACGCCGATCAGGCCTTCGGCCGCGACGCGGTCGGCCTTCTTGGCCGCCTTGGCGAGGCCGCGGCTTCTGAGCCAGTCGACCGCCGCTTCCATGTCGCCGTCGGTTTCAACCAGGGCTTTCTTGCAATCCATCATGCCGACGCCCGTCATCTCGCGCAGTTCCTTGACCTGCTGGGACGTGATAGCCATGTCAAAAATCCTTGTTGTTTCGGCCGGTTTCAGCCGCACCCGTTTGCCGGGCTGACGTTACGATTCCGTGACGGTGGTGCCCGCCACCGCCGGTTCGACCGAAGCCGCGTCGGCCATCGTGGCGTCATCGGCCGGGGCATCCTCGGCGGAAAGAGCCGGCTCCTCGATCACCTCCTCGGCGGCGCCGAGATCCATGCCGGCCGCGCTCGAGGAGCGCGAGATGCCGTCGATGGCGGCGCGCGAGATCAGCGCGCAGTAAAGCTCGATGGCGCGCGAGGCGTCGTCATTGCCCGGAATGGCGAAATCGACAATGTCCGGGTCGCAGTTGGAATCAACGATGGCCACGACCGGAATGCCGAGGCGCCGCGCTTCCTTGATGGCGATCGCTTCCTTGTTGGTGTCGATGACGAACAACAGGCTCGGCAGATTGCCCATGTCCTTGATGCCGCCGAGGTCGCGCTCCAGCCGCTCCATTTCGCGGGAAAGGTTGAGGCGTTCCTTCTTGGTCAGCCCCTGCATGCCCTCGGCTTCCAGGGCCTCGAGCTCGCGCAGGCGGGCGATCGACTTGGAGATGGTCTGCCAATTGGTCAGCATGCCGCCGAGCCAGCGCGAATTGACGAAATACTGGGCGCAGCTCCTGGCCGCTTCGGCCACCACCGGCGCCGCCTGGCGCTTGGTGCCGACGAACAGCACGCGGCCGCCATCGGCGACCGTATCGGAGACGATCTGCAGCGCCCGGTGCAGCATCGGCACGGTCTGGGACAGATCGAGGATGTGGATGTCGTTGCGGACACCAAAGATGAATGGCTCCATCTTCGGGTTCCAGCGGTGCTTCTGATGGCCGAAGTGAATGCCGGCCTCGAGCAGTTGACGCATGGAAAATTCGGGCAATGCCATTGTTGCAGGCTCCTTTACCGGTTGTGCCGCCGCAAGCGTTGTGTCCGGGTCGTCCCGGCACCGGTAGGACGGATCGGCATTGACCCGGCCGCGCCTGCGTGTGAATTGGTCCGCGCCGAATGCGGACGCGCGCCCTATAGACGATTGGCCCGACGCTGGCAAGCTGTCCGCAGCGGATACCGCGGCGCGCGAGGGGGCGCCAGGGCCGACGGGAAGTCTGGCGAGCGACACAGCCGTCCGCAACGCGCCCGTCCGTCGCGGACAGGCGAAATGATCGGCGCGACCGCGCGCGCATGACGATACGCCCTATTGCAGCCTGGCGTCGATCACCCCGTCGCTGGCGCGAATGGCGCCGGCCAGTTCACTCGTCACCCGGTAGTGGCCGGGCAGTTCGATTTCGAATTCGCGGGCGCCGCGGTCGCGAATGACGACCAGGCTCACCGTGCCCTCGCCGCCCGGCCTGAGCTGCGCCTTGATCGGCGCGAGGCAGTCCGGTTCTCCGACGAACACCGTCAGCCGCCGACCGAGCCGTTCCGCCGCGTCGGCCAGTTCGCGCGCCCCAATGAGCCTCAGGCCTATCCCGTCCGGGCGCTGGTCGGCCTCGACCTCGAGGACGACCGACTTGCCCAGCTCCAGATGTTCGCCGAACTGGGCGATCTGTTCGGAAAACACCAGGCACTCGTAGCTGCCGGTCGGGTCCGACAGCGTGACGATGGCCATCGGCGCCCCGCGCCGCGTCCGCCGGTCCATGCGCGCCGCCACCGTGCCGGCGAGGCGCCCTGCCGCCACGCCGCCCTCCTTGACCGCGCGCTCGAAATCGGCCCAGCGCTGCACCCGCATGCGCTCGAACAACTCGGCATACTCGTCGAGCGGATGGCCGGACAGGTGAAAGCCGATGGCGGAAAACTCGCGCTCGAGCCGTTCGGCCAGCGGCCAGGCTGTGACGCGATCCGGCAGCGGGATGGCCTGCGGCGTCCCGGTCGCGAACATGTCGACAATGCCGTCGGTAAGGTTGGACTGGGTGCGCTGCGCCGTCCCGAGGATGGCGTCGATCACGGCGAACACCTTTTCACGCCGCGCCTCGAGACAGTCGAAGGCGCCGGCGTTGACGAGGGTTTCGAGCGTGCGCCGGTTGACCACCTTGGGATCGATGCGCGTGGCGAAATCGGCAAAATCGCGGAACGGCGCCGCCCCGCGCGCCGCGACCATGTGTTCGGCGACGTGCCGGCCGACGCCCTTGACCGCGCACAGCGAGTAAAACACCTTCTCGTCCTTGACCGAAAAACTGATCTCGGACTCGTTGACCGAGGGCGGCATCAGCTCGATGTGCAGCCGGTCGGCCTCGCGCTTGAACTCGGCGAGCTTGTCGGTATTGCCCATGTCGAGCGTCATGGTCGCGGCGAGGAACTCGTGCGGGTAATGCGCCTTGAGATAGGCCGTCTGGTAGCTGACCAGGGCATAGGCCGCCGCGTGCGACTTGTTGAAACCGTAATTGGCGAATTTCGCCAAAAGCTCGAACACCTCGTTGGCCAGGCGCTTGCCGATGCCCTTTTCGACGGCGCCGGAGACGAAGCGCGATTTCTGCGCGTCCATCTCGGCCTTGATCTTCTTGCCCATGGCACGCCGCAGCATGTCAGCCTCGCCGAGCGAATAGCCGGACAGCTCCTGGGCGATCTGCATCACCTGTTCCTGGTAGACGATGATGCCGTAAGTCTCCCTGAGGATCGGCTCCATCAGCGTGTGGGCGACCGAAGTGTCCTCCTTGCCGTGCTTGCGGTTGCAGAAGGTCGGGATGTTGTCCATCGGGCCGGGACGGTAAAGGGCGACGATGGCGATGATGTCCTCGAACACGTCGGGCTTCAGATCGAGCAGCACCCGCCGCATGCCCATGGATTCCACCTGGAACACCCCGGCGGTGTCGGCCCGCTGGTAAAGCTCGTAGGTCTTCTTGTCGTCGAGCGGGATGGTTTCGATGGAAAACGCCTTGTCGTGCGTCGCCCGTATCATGCCGACGGCCTTGTCGATGACCGTCAGCGTCTTCAGCCCGAGGAAGTCGAACTTGACCAGGCCCGCCGGCTCAACCCATTTGAGCGAATATTGGGTGACCGGCATGTCGGAGCGCGGATCCTTGTAGAGCGGCACCAGTTCCTCGAGCGGGCGGTCGCCGATGACGATGCCGGCCGCGTGAGTCGAGGCGTGACGATAAAGGCCCTCGAGGCTCTTGCCGATCTCCAGGAGCTCGGCGACGGTCTCGTCCTCGTCGCGCATCGCCTGCAGCCGCGGCTCGTTGTTGACCGCCTCGGCGATGGTCACCGGATTGGCCGGATTGGCCGGCACCAGCTTGCAGATGCGGTCGACCTGGCCATAGGGCATCTGCAGGACGCGCCCGACATCCCTCAGCGCCGCCCGCGCCTGCAGCGTTCCAAAGGTGATGATCTGGGCGACCTGGTCGCGTCCGTATTTTTCCTGGACGTAGCGGATGACCTCCTCGCGGCGGTCCTGGCAGAAATCGATATCGAAGTCCGGCATCGACACGCGCTCGGGATTGAGAAAGCGTTCGAACAGGAGGTTGTAGCGCAAGGGATCGAGATCGGTGATGGTCAGCGACCAGGCAACGACCGAGCCGGCGCCCGAGCCGCGCCCCGGCCCGACGGGAATGCCCTGCGCCTTGGCCCATTTGATGAAGTCCGCAACGATGAGGAAATAGCCGGGAAACTTCATGTCCCGGATCACCTTGATCTCGAATTCGAGTCGTTCCTCGTAGTCCGCGACGGTGCGTCCCGGCGCCAGCGCCGTATTGGCGAGCCGGACCTTCAGGCCCTCGCGCGCCTGCCGGGCCAGTTCCTCGCCTTCGGCCTGTTCGGCTTCCTCGTGCGTCAGGCCCGGCGCCGCCGCGAAGGTCGGCAGGATGGGATCGCGCGTCAACGGCCGGAAATGCACGCGCCGTGCGATCTCGACCGAATTGTCGAGCGCCTCGGGCAGATCGCCGAACAGGTCGACCATCTCGGCGCGCGTTTTGAAAAAATGCTCGGCCGAGAGCTTGCGCCGTTCCGACTGGGCGATCACCGTGCCGCCGGCAATGGCCAATAGCGCGTCATGCGCCTCGAAATCCTCCCGTTTCGGAAAGAACGGTTCGTTGGTCGCAACGATCGGCACGCCGCGGCGATAGGCGAAATCGATGAGCTCGGCCTCGACCGCCGCTTCGCCCGGCTTTCCGTGGCGCTGCAATTCGACATAGAAGCGGTCGCCGAAAACCTGCGCCAGTTTTTCCAGCCGCTTGAGGGCCTGGCCTTCCTGGCCGTTGACGAAATAGGGGTCGATCGCCCCTTCCGGCCCGCCGCTGAGGCAGATCAGCCCGTCCGTGTCGCCGTTTTCGAGCCAGGCAAGCGGCGCGATGGCACGCCCGCCCTCGCCCTCGAGATAGGCGTGGCTGACCAGCCGCGACAGGTTGGAAAAGCCGGCCCCGCTCATCGCCATCAGGACGATACCCGACTTGCCGAAGCCGCGTTCGCGTCCACGCTCGTCCTCGGTGCCGAAATCCACCGGCAATTCGCATCCGATCAGCGGCTGGATGCCCTTGCCGGCCGCCTTTTCCGAGAATTCGAGCGCCCCGAACAGATTGGCCGTGTCGGCAATGCCGAGCGCCGGCTGATCGTTTTCGGCGGCAAGGCCCAAAAGCCGGCCGAGCGGCAGCGCCCCTTCGAGCAGCGAATAGGCCGAGTGAACATGCAGATGGACGAAACCGGGTCCGGTCATGACGATTCCTTGTCCCACCCTTCTTGCCATCCGCATCCGCGCCGGCCAAGCCGGCCGGTCCGCTCATTCACGCTTTCCACCGTCTCAGCCGAGCTTTGCCAGAACGTCGAGCCACAGGAACGCCGATCCGGCAAAGGCCACGATGCAGGCAAAGGCCAGTCCTTCCCTCACAAATGCGATCATCTTCACCTCCGTTCCTCTTTCGTTCCTAAAACCTCTACGTTCTTTTTTTGTTCCCGTCCATCGGCAAGCAAGAAAAAGAACGGTTAGGGAACAAATTTGGTCAACGGCAGGTTAAGGTTTGCGCCGCGACGGCGGGCAATCGGGCCGAATTCCGGCCTTCGCCGGAGTCCGGCCATCGGGCCGGAGCAGAACGTGAAACCCTATAGCACCAGCGGCACGACCTTCTTGTCGGCGATGGTGACGACCCGATGCGCCTTGCGCGCCAGGGCATGGTTGTGCGTCGCGATGAGCGCCGCGGCGCCCTCGTTGTCGATCAGGTCCATCAGCGCCGCGAACACCTTCTCGCTCGTTGCCGGATCGAGATTGCCGGTCGGTTCGTCGGCGAGGACGAGCTGCGGCCGGTTCGCCGCGGCGCGGGCGATAGCCACGCGCTGCGCCTCGCCTCCGGACAGCTCCGACGGCCGGTGCGCGGCGCGGTCGGCAAGCCCCATCGCCTCGAGAAGTTCGGCCGCGCGCCGTTCCGCCGCGCTCCGGCCGGCGCCGGCGATAAGCTGCGGCAGCATGACGTTTTCGAGGGCGCTGAATTCGGGCAGCAGGTGATGGAACTGGTAGACATAGCCGATGCGGTCGCGCCGCAATTGCGTGCGTGCCCGGTCCGTGAGGGCCGAACTCGCACGCCCGCAAATGTCGACCTCGCCTTGCTGCACCCGTTCGAGCAGGCCGCAGATGTGCAGAAGCGTCGACTTGCCGGCCCCGGACGGCGCCACCAGCGCCACCATCTCGCCGGCCATGACGCTCAATGCCGCGTCCTCGAGAATGGTCAATGTCTCCGCCCCCTCGCCATAGCGGTGCGCCACGCCTTCGAGCTTCAAAAAGCACTCACTCATAGCGCAGCGCCTCGACCGGGTCCTGCTGCGCCGCCCGCCAGGCCGGATAGAGCGTCGCCAGGATCGAGAGCGTGAGCGAGGTCAGGGTGATGAACAGGACATCGCCCATGACCACCCGCGAGGGCAGCGACGACAGGAAGAACACTTCCGGCGGGAAGATGCGAATGCCGATCAGGTCCGACAGGAAGGCGCGGATCGATTCGGCATTGGCGGCGACGAGCAGGCCGAGGATCAGCCCGAGCAGGGTGCCGGCCACCCCGATGGCCGTGCCGGTCATGCAGAAGATGCGCATGACGGCGCCGCGCGTCGCCCCGATGGTCCTGAGGACGGCGATGTCCTTGGCCTTGTCCTTGACCAGCATGACAAGGCTCGAGATGATATTGAACGCCGCGACGACGACGATCATCGACAGGATGGTGAACATCACCACCCGCTCGACCTGAAGCGCCGAAAAGAACGTCTCGTTGCGCTGGCGCCAGTCGGTCAGGATCACCGGCTGGTCGATGGCCATCTGCAGCGGCAGCCGCACATCGTCGACCGCGTCGGGATCCTTGATGAAGATTTCCGCCGCCGTGGCATAATAGATGCGGTCATAGGACGCCGCGATCTGCTCGTCGGTCGCATCGAGCGGCAATTCGTCGATTCCCGGCTTCAGGACGTCCTGGTACTTTTTGAAATAGACCTGCCCCGCCTTGATCGGCAGATAGACGTAAAAGCTGTCGAATTCGACCATGCCGAGATCGAAGATGACATTGACCGGATAGGCGCGGATCTGCGGCGTCGTGCCGAACGGGGTCACGGTGCCGTTGGGATTGACGATGGTGATGGCGTCGCCGACGGCGATGCCAAGCTTTTGCGCCAGCCGGTAGCCGATGGCGGCCCCCTGCCCGTCATCCCAGTCGTCCCAGCCGCCCTGCGCGACGTTCTGGAAAAGCAGCGTCAGCTTCCTGATGTCGGCAAGGCTCATGCCGCGCACGCTGACACCGGTGCTGCCGCCGAAGCCCGAGGCCAGCGCTTCGCCCTCGACGAAGGCGACCGCGTGCGTCACCCCGGCGACCCTTTCCCAGGCCGCTACCGCGTCTTCGTAGTCGGCGAACTTGGATTCGATCGGATAGACGGTGAAATGGCCGTTGAGGCCGAGAATCTTGCTCAATAGCTCCTCGCGGAACCCGTTCATCACCGAGGTGACGACGATCAGCGTCGCGACGCCAATCGCCACGCCCACGAGCGTCAGCGAGGCGATCACCGAAATGAAGGTGTCCTTGCGCCGGGCGCGCAGATAGCGCCCGGCGATCATCCACTCGACCGGAGCGAAGGGCCTGGTCGGCGAAGCGGCCTTGTGCGGAATGCTGCCGCTCAAATCGTTTCCAGACGCGCCGGCACAACGAGTTCCATCAGGCGCCTGAGCGCTTCCGCAATCGGCACGTTCTCGCGCGTGCCGTCCTTCCTGTGCTTGATCTCGACCTCGCCGGCCTTGAGGCCGCGCGGTCCGACGATCAGCTGGTAGGGAATGCCGATCAGGTCGGCCGTGGCGAACTTGGCGCCGGCGCCCTGCTCGCGATCGTCGTAGATCACGTCGATCCCGGCCGTTCTGAGGCCGTCGTAAAGCTTCTCGCAGGCGGCGTCGCAATCGCCGTCGCCGACCTTGAGGCTGATCAGCACCACCTCGAACGGCGCCACCGAGACCGGCCAGATGATGCCGTTGTCGTCATGGCCCGCCTCGACGATTGCCGGCACGACACGCGTCAGCCCGATGCCGTAGGAGCCCATATGCGGGGCGATCTCCTGCCCGTCGGCGTTGGTGACCGTCGCCTGCATCGGCGCCGAATACTTGTCGCCGAAATAGAAAGTCTGGCCGACCTCGATGCCGCGCGCCGCGAGCCGCTTGTCGGCCGGCACGCTCTGCTCGAATTCTTCCATGTCGACCATGTCCTCGGTCGCGGCGTAAAGCGAGGTCCAGTCCGAAACGATCGGGGTCAGGTCGCCGCGGAAATCGACCTCCGGGCCTGGAATGGGCTTGTTCATCAGATCGGCATGACAGAACACGGCGCTTTCGCCGGTCTCGGCCAGGACGATGAATTCGTGGCTCAGGTCGCCGCCGATCGGCCCGGTTTCGGCCCGCATCGGGATGGCGGTCAGCCCCATGCGCCGGAAGGTCCTGAGATAGGAAACAAACATGCGGTTATAGGCCTCGACCGCCCGCTCGCGGTCGAGATCGAACGAATAGGCGTCCTTCATCAGGAATTCGCGGCTGCGCATGGTGCCGAAGCGCGGCCGGATCTCATCGCGGAACTTCCACTGGATATGGTAGAGGTTGAGCGGCAGGTCCTTGTAGGAGCGCACATAGGACCTGAAGATCGCCGTGATCATCTCCTCGTTGGTCGGCCCGTACAAGAGGTCGCGCTTGTGCCGGTCGACGATCCTGAGCATCTCCTTGCCATAGTCGTCGTAGCGCCCGCTCTCGCGCCACAGGTCGGCCGATTGCAGCGTCGGCATCAGCATCTCGACGGCGCCGGCGCGGTTCTGTTCCTGCTCGATGATGGCCTGGACCTTGCGCAACACCTTGTAGCCGAGCGGCAACCAGGCATAAAGGCCCGTCGCCTGCTGGCTGATCAGCCCGGCCCTCAGCATGAGCCGGTGCGAGACGATCTCGGCTTCCTTGGGGTCTTCGCGCAGAACCGGAAGGAAAAAACGGGAAAAACGCATTGCCTGTCCTCTCGAGCGGCGCTGCCGTTGCGGCGGCGCCCGTACATAGCCGGTCTTGCACTTAGCGCAAACCGCGATTCTTTCGTACCCGAAACAGGCGAAAATGCGCCTTTCGGCCGGCGATCGGCGCCGTGGTCCATGACTTGGCCACCTGTTGCAATCGTGCACCTATTTCCGAAAAAAAACGTGACTCATCCGCACAATGCTGTTAAGTTTCGCGCCAAGAAAACAGGCGGTCATGAAACCGCCGCGACGCCGACAACGTCAAGGGAGGAGCGCTGGCTGCCCGACAAGGTGCCTAAGACCAGCGGGATTGTCGCTAACTCTTTATGCAGGGCTTCGGCCCTGCTTTTCTTTTGCTTCCGTTCGCAATCGTTTCCGGCGCCAATTCCGCCCGGATGGCCCGTTTTCGCGGGGGTCCGCGCTTGCTGAAGCTCGCGATTGCAGCCAGGCGGTCGGAATTCAGTCAGCGGACATCGGACATGGACCGATCCGTCGCGCGCGCCGCGCGTGACTGGAGACTCAGCGCCAGTATTCTTGCAGCACCGGGTTCGACAGGCCCCAGGCGACCAGTGCCAGCAGCACCCCCGCCAATACCGTCGTTGCCAGCAGTTTCGGCCAAATCCTGAGAATTGCCGGCGCGCCCGGTTCGGTGCCTTTTGTCACCTCGCCGGTGTCCGACTGGTTGCGTGCGCCAAAAGGTAGCACCGCGAACAGACACAGCCACCACAGGATGAAGTAGACCGCCGCCCAGCTGATCCAGTTCAATTCGTCCTCCCTACCGCTCCGACCGGCCTGTCGCTAAACCTGATGCACGAATACCCGCACATTGGGCTTCTTGCCCCAATAGGCGGCGAGTTCGCCCCTGACGGCCCGGCGGATCGCCTCCGATACCAGATCCGGGTCGGAGCGGCGCTTGGCCGGCAGGGTTTTTAGCGTGGTGCGCACCGCCTTGTCGGCGATGGCGTCGGGCGCGTCCTCGTCCTCGAGTTCGGGCAGGCCTTCGACCTCGATATCCGGGCCCGACACCAGTTCGCCCCGGCGGTTGATGACGAGGCTAACCACCGCCATGCCGCCAAAACCCAGCCGGCGCCGGTCGCGTACGCCGCTTTCCTCGGGCGTGCACAGGATCTGGCCGTCGAGATAGAGCTGGTCGGTCCTGACCTCGCCGGGAAAACGCATCGGCTCGGGAAACAGCCGCACCATGTCGCCATTGCGGATTTCCATCACCGTGTCGATGCCGTTTTCGCGCCCGAAGGCGGCGTGCGCGTGAAGATGCGCCGCCTCGCCATGCACCGGCACGAGGATCGCAGGCCTGACCCAGTCGTAGAGCTGTTTGAGCTCGTCGCGCCGCGGATGGCCGCTGGCATGGATCGGCCGGTCGGCATTGGTGATGACCGCAACGCCCTTGTCGATCAGGGCGTTCTGGATGTCGATCACCGCCCGCTCATTGCCCGGAATGGCCCAGGACGAGAACAGCATGGTGTCGCCGGCATCGAGCCCGATACTGGGATGATCGCCGGACGCGACCCGCGCCAGCGCCGCCCGCGCCTCGCCCTGGCTGCCGGTCAAAAGAACCAGCACCTTGTTGCGCGGCAGCTGGCTGAACACGTCCTGGTCGTGAAAGGGCGGAACGCCGTCCAAAAGACCGAGTTCGCGGCCGATGGCGACGACCCGGTGCAGCGCCCGGCCAGCCAGCACCACCTCGCGCCCGGCCGCCCGCGCCGCCCGCGCCACGGCGACGACGCGGCCGAGATTGGAGGCGAATGTCGTCACCGCCACCCGATGCGGCGCCGCCTTGATCACCTCGAGCAGGTTGGCCTCGATCACCGCCTCGGAGACGCTTTCGCCCGGCTTCATGGCATTGGTGCTGTCGCAGATGAGCGCCAGTTTTGCCGGCATGGCGCCGATTTCCCTGAGGCGCTTGCCATCGCTCGGCGGACCGAGCACCGGGCTCATGTCGAGCCGCCAGTCGCCGGTATGGAGCACCCGGCCGGCCGCTGTCTCGATATGGAGCGCCGAGCTTTCCGGAATGGAATGGGCCATGGGCAGCGCCTCGATGCGGAACGGGCCGATCTCGAACGGGGCGCCGTAGCGCATGAGGCGAATCTCGACTTCGGCGACGATCTCGTTGGCCGCCCGCTTGGCGCGGATCATCGCTTCGGTGAAGGCCGTGCAATAGACCGGCAGCTCGAAATCGGCCCACAGGTCGAGAATGGCGCCGTAATGGTCTTCGTGGCTATGTGTGACCACGAGCGCCAGGACGTTGTCGCCCTGGTCCTCGAGAAAGCTCGGATCGGCCATGATCAATTCGATCCCGGGCAGATCCGGCCCGCCGAAGCCGACGCCGCAATCGACGACGATCCACTTGCGCTTGCCAGCCGGGCCGAAGCCATAGGCCGCCATGTTCATGCCGATCTCGCCCACTCCACCAAGGGGTACGAAGACCAGCTCGTCGCTTCTGTCCGGCGCCATTGTTGTTTCCTTTTTGCGCCGCACCTCGCGGCAGTCGTCATTATCGCCCTGTGGCGCTCGCGGCCGATCCGAAATGGACGTCGCCCGCCGACACGATGTTCAGCCCGCCCGACTTGTCGCGCAGGACCAGCCTGCCGCGGTCGTCGAGCGCTTCGAAAATGCCGTCGAGCCGGCCCGAGGACAGGCTGACCGCGATCGGCTCGCCAATGCCCCGGGCGTGGCGGCGCCAGATCGCCAGCACGTCCGCAAGGCCGGCGCCGCCGCCCCAGAGGTCGAACGTGTCGGCAAAGCTGTCGCTGAGCGCACAAAAAACCGCTTCCGCCGACAGCGCCGCGCCCAGTTCGGCGAGCGATGTCGCCGGATAGGGCAAATCGGCCGGCGCCGCAACCACATTGACGCCGATGCCGATGGCGAGCGCCTGCCTGCCGCCAGCCAGGCCCTGCGCTTCCAAAAGGATGCCCGAGGCCTTGCCGCCACCGATCAGCAGGTCGTTCGGCCATTTGAGCGCGGCGTCGAGGCCGGGCGCGAGCGACTTGATCGCATGCGCCAGCGCCACGCCGGCAACGAAGCCGAGCCCGGAAAAATCGCCGGCCCGGTCGAAGACCAGCAACAGGCTCGCCGCCAGATTGCCCTTTTGCGACACCCATCTGCGCCCCTGGCGGCCGCGTCCTTCGGTCTGTTCCAGCGCCGCGAACCAATGCTGTCCGTCATCGCCGTTCCGTGCCGCGTCGAGGGCGAGGGCGTTGGTCGAGCCGACGGTTTCGAAGCCGCTGACGCGAAAACCCGCCAGCTCCGCCCTGCCGCCGACCGCAAATGTCACGCTCTGTCCTTTGCCAAACTCCGGGTCATGTCACGCTTTGATTGAATGAAAACGTATGACCCAGGTCTTCGAGTGGTCGCATGTTCGAACCGCAAAACCGGTATCCGCTTGTGCCGAACACGCTCTAGAAGAGACTGCCCGCCGCGTTATGCGCCCAGGCGCCGAGCGGCGCCCCGACGGTGAAGAAATAGGTGACGAGCAGGAAGGCGCCCGCGCCCATGACGACGCGCAGTTCCGCCGGCGCCGCGGCGAACTGCAGCACCGGCTCATCGAAATACATCACCTTGACGATTCTCAGATAGTAGAAGGCGCTCACCGCGCTCGCCAGTACCCCGATCACGGCGAGAACGAACAATTCGGCTTCGACGGCGGCGAGGAAAACGTACCACTTGGCGAAAAACCCGGCGAGCGGCGGCACGCCGATCAGCGAGAACATCAGGATCGCCATGGTCGCGGCGATGAAGGGTTTGGTTTGCGCCAGGCCGGAAAGGTCGGAAATCTGCTCGGCGAACCCGTCCTCGGTCCTGAGGGCCAGCAGACAGGCGAACAGCGCCAGCGTCATGGTCAGGTAGATCGCCATGTATATGGCAACGCCGTCGACGCCACCTTGCGAACCGGCGGACAGCCCGACCAGCGCGAAACCGACATGGCCAATCGAGGAATAGGCGATCAGGCGCTTGAGGTTCTTTTGACCGATGGCGGCGAAAGCGGCGAGGACCATGGAGGCGACCGAGAGGAAGATGACGATCTGCTGCCATTGCAGTGCGATCGGCTCGAAACTGTCCATGACGACGCGAATGAGCAGCGCCATCGCCGCAACCTTCGGAGCCGAGGCGAAAAAGGCGGTGACCGGCGTCGGCGCGCCCTCATAGACGTCCGGCGTCCACATGTGGAACGGCACGGCGGAAATCTTGAAGGCAAGGCCGGCGAGCAGGAACACGAGCCCCACCGTCAACCCGAGCGACCGGTCGCCAAGGCTCAGAACCTTGGCGATCTCGTCGATCTGGGTCTGCCCGGTGAAGCCGTAGATCAGCGAGGCGCCGTAGAGCAGCATGCCCGAACTCAGCGCGCCGAGAACGAAATACTTCAGGCCCGCCTCGGACGCGCGCGTGCTTTCCCGCTTGATCGCCGCGACGACATAAAGGGCGAGTGATTGCAGTTCGAGCCCGATATAAAGCGACATCAGGTCGTTGGCCGAGACCATGATCATCATGCCGAGCGTCGCCAGCACCACGAGTACCGAGTATTCGAATTTGGCGAGCCCGTTCTCGCCGGCCGAACTCAGCGACAAGACCAGCGCCAGCGCCGAGCCGATAAGGATCAGCGTCTTCATGTAGCGCCCGAACCCGTCGGCGACGAAGACGCCGTTGAACAGAACGCCGTCGATGGGATAGAGCAGCGCCAATACGCCGACCGCGACCAGAAGTCCGATGGCGATGCCCGAGACGGATGCATGCGTCTCGCCCTTGAGAAAAACGCCGGCCATCAGCAATGCCAGCGCGCCGAGCGCCAGGGCGATTTCCGGCAGCACCGGCAGCAGGGCGTCGAGGCTCATAAGATCTGAAGTCATCGCCTACTCCTAGTGGACCGCCGTTGCGGCCGAATCGACGGCCATCTCTGCGGCCAGGCCGATCGTGCCGGCATAATCGTGGACGAGCGCATCGACGGCGGGGCCGATGGCATCAAGGATCGGCGCCGGATAGAAGCCGAAGAAAATGATCAGAACGATCAGCGGCACCAGCACCGCCATTTCGCGCCGGCTCAGATCGAGGATCGACTTCAAATTGTCCTTGTCGAGCGCGCCGAAGACCAGCCGCCAGACCAGCCAGAGCGCGTAGGCGGCCGAAAGGATGACGCCGAGCGCCGCGCCCGCCGCCACCCAGGTGTTGACCGAAAAGGCCGCGATCAGGGTCAGGAACTCGCCGATGAATCCGGACGTGCCGGGCAGGCCGATATTGGCCAGCGAGAAAATGACAAAGGCGGTGGCATAGCGCGGCATGCGGTCGGCGAGCCCGCCATAGGCGGAAATCTCGCGGGTATGCATGCGATCGTAGATCACCCCGACGCTCAGGAATAGCGCCCCGGAAACAAGGCCATGGCTCAGCATCTGGAACAGGGCGCCGTCGACGCCCTGCTTGGTGCCCGAGAAGATGCCCATGGTGACAAAACCCATATGCGCCACCGAGGAATAGGCGATGAGCTTTTTCATGTCTTCCTGCACCAGCGCCACCAGCGAGGTCGCGATAATGGCGACAACGGAGAGCGCGAAGACGAAATTGGTAAAGAGCGCCGAGGCGTCCGGGAACATCGGCAGCGAGAACCTCAGGAACCCGTAGCCGCCGAACTTCAAAAGCACCGCCGCAAGGATCACCGAACCGGCAGTCGGCGCCTCGACATGCGCCTCGGGCAGCCAGCGGTGGAACGGCCACATCGGCAACTTGACCGCGAAGCTGGCGAAGAAGGCCAGCCACAGCCAGAATTGCGCCTCGGGCGTAAATTCGAATGTCAGCAGCTTGGCGATGTCGAGCGTGCCGGCCTGCCAGTAGATCGCCATGATGGCGATGAGCATGAAGACCGAGCCGGTAAAGGTATAAAAGAAGAACTTGTAGCTTGCCTGCACCCGCCGCTTGCCGCCCCAGATGCCGATGATCAGGAACATCGGGATGAGGCTGCCCTCGAAGAACACGAAGAACAGCGCCAGATCGAGCGTCGCGAAAGCGCCGATCATCAGCGTTTCAAGGATCAGGAAGGCGATCATGTATTCGCGCACGCGAACCGTGATGCTCTGCCAGCTCGCGACGACGCAGATCGGCAGCAGCAAGGCGGTCAAGACGACGAGCAGGATCGAAATGCCATCCACGCCCATGCGATAGCCGATGCCGCCGGGCAGCCATTCGAAATTGACCACGAACTGGAAGTCCGGATCGGCCGGATCGAACATCGCCCAAAGGACCAGCGTGGCGGCGAACACGGTCAGCGTTGTCACCAGCGCGATCCAGCGCATGGTGGCATCGAACCGGGCGCTGTCGCCCGGCACCGTGACGATCGCCAGCGCCCCGATCAGCGGCAGGAAGGTGATGGCGGTGAGAATCGATGTCTCGATCATGCTAGTTCAGCCCCCCGGCTGCGATGGCCCAGGTCACCAGCGCCGCCACGCCGATCAGCATGGCGAAGGCATAGTGGTACAAATAACCCGATTGCAGCCTGACCACGCGCTGGGTCACGTCCCTGACGCGATCCCCGAGCCCCTCGACGATGGTCTTGTCGACGAACCAGTCGTCGAAACCGCGCCACAGGGCCCGGCCGATCCACAGGGTCGGCCGGATGAACAGAAAGTCGTAGAGCTCGTCGAAATACCACTTGTTTAGGAGGAACTGATAAAGGCCGCGATTGGCGTTGGCCAGCCGCGCCGGCAGCTCCCTGTCGCGGACATACATCTGGAAGGCTACGACAAAACCGATCAGCATGGCCATAGTCGGCGCCCATTTGACCCAGAGCGGCGCCGCGTGCGCCGCATCGAGCGCCGCTTCGTCGACCACCACCGAACCGGCGAAGAAATGCATGATGTGCTCGGCATGGCCGAAGAAAAAGTCGTTGAACACGACCCCGGCGAGAACCGCGCCAGCCGCCAGCACATAGAGCGGCCAGAGCATGACGTTCGGGCTTTCATGCGCATGCTCGAAAATCTGCGCGTCGGCCCTGGTCGGGCCGTGGAAGGTCATGTGCAAAAGGCGCCATGAGTAAAAGCTCGTGAACAAGGCCGCGATGACCAGCGACCAGAAGGCGAAGGCACCGTTGGTGCCGCCGACGCCATAGGCCGCCTCGACGATGGCGTCCTTGGAAAAGAACCCGGCAAAGCCGAACGGCGTGCCTGGAATGCCGACACCGGTCAGCGCCAGCGTGCCGATGATCATCAGTCCGTAGGTGACAGGGATCTTTTTCCTCAAACCGCCCATGCGGCGCATGTCCTGCTCATGATGCATGGCATGGATCACCGCGCCGGCGCCGAGGAACAGCAGCGCCTTGAAAAAGGCGTGGGTGAACAGGTGGAAGATGCCGGCCGAATAGACCCCGGCCCCGAGGGCCACGAACATGTAGCCGAGCTGGGAACAGGTCGAATAGGCGATGACCCGCTTGATGTCGTTCTGCACGAGGCCGACCGTCGCCGCGAAGAAGGCGGTGATGGCGCCGATATAGAGCACCACGGTCATGGCGACCGGCGAAGCTTCGAACAGCGGCGACATTCGCGCCACCATGAACACGCCGGCCGTGACCATGGTCGCGGCGTGAATGAGCGCCGAGACCGGCGTCGGACCTTCCATGGCGTCGGGGAGCCAGGTGTGCAGCAGGAACTGCGCCGACTTGCCCATGGCGCCGACGAACAAGAGGAGCGCGATCAGCGTCAGCGCGTCCCAGTCGCCCCAAAGGAAATGCAGCACCGTGCCCTCCATGCCGGGCACGGCGTGGAAGATCGTGTCGAAGTCGAGCGCGCCGAACAGGAAGAAGGTTCCGAATATGCCGAGCGAGAAGCCGAAATCGCCGATGCGGTTGACGACAAAGGCCTTCATCGCCGCCGCGTTGGCGCTCGGCTTGTGGTACCAGAAGCCGATCAACAGGTAGGAGGCGAGACCGACGCCTTCCCAGCCGAAGAACATCTGCACGAGGTTGTCCGCCGTCACCAGCATCAGCATGGCGAAGGTGAAAAAGCTGAGAAAGGCGAAAAAGCGCCACCGGCCCGGATCGTCGTGCATGTAGCCGATCGAGTAGACGTGAACGACCGCCGATATGGTCGTGACCACGACCAGCATCACCGCGGTCAGCGTGTCGACGCGGATGACCCAGCCAATATCGATTTCGCCCGAGGAAATCCAGCGGAACAGCTCGACCTTGACCGCCTCGGCATGCAAAGCCGCCTCGCCGGCCGCGCCTTCGGCCGGAGCGGCGAACAGCATGGGCAGGAACACGAGCCACGCCAGCATCGCCGAGATGATCAGCAAGCCGGAGGTGATGATCTCGGCATTGCGATGACCGATCCGATGGCCGGCAAGGCCGGCGATGACAAAGCCGATCAGGGGCAGGAAGACAATTGCCTGGTAGGTGAGCGTCATGACCGCCTCAGCCCTTCATCATGTTGACGTCGTCGACGGCGATGGAGCCGCGGTTCCTAAAGAAGATCACGAGGATGGCAAGGCCGATGGCCGCCTCGGCGGCGGCGACGGTCAGGATCAGAAGGGCGAAGACCTGCCCGGCCAGATCGTTGAGATGGGCCGAGAAGGCGACGAAGTTGATATTCACGCCCAAAAGGATGAGTTCGACCGACATCAGGATGATGATGACGTTCTTCCTGTTGAGGAAGATGCCGAACACCCCGATGGTGAACAGGATGGCCGCGACGGTCAGGAAGTGCCCGAGCCCGATTTCCGGTGTCATGTTTACCCCTACAGCCCCTGGCCAGACTTCACTTTGACGTTTTCGACCGACATGGCCGGCGTCCGCGCCACCTGCGCGCCGACGTCCTGCCGCCTGATACCCGGCTTGTGCCGCAAGGTCAGGACGATGGCGCCGATCATCGCCACCAAAAGCACCAGTCCCGCCCCCTCGAACAAAAAGACGTAGCGCGTATAAAGCACCCGCCCCAGCGCCTCGGTATTGGAGAGGGTCGGATCGATGGCGACGGCGCTGGCGCTGGCGACCTCCGGCGTCACCACAAAGCCCACGGCGACCATGATCAGTTCGAGCGCCAGGATGATCCCGACCACAAGTCCGATCGGCGCATATTGCAAAAAGCCCTGGCGCAGCTCGGCGAAATCCACGTCGAGCATCATGACGACGAACAGGAACAGCACCGCCACCGCGCCGACATAGACAATGATCAGCATCAGGGCGAGGAACTCGGCCCCGGCCAGCATGAACAGGCCGGCGGCGTTGAAAAAGGCGAGGATCAGGAACAGCACCGAATGCACCGGCGAGCGCGACGACACCACCATCACCGCCGCGCCGACTAGGACGATGGCGAAGAGGTAAAAGAAGAAAAGCGAAAGGGTCATGATGCCGCGCTCCTATCGATACGGCGCGTCGAGCGCGAGATTGCGGGCGATTTCCCGCTCCCAGCGGTCGCCGTTTTCAAGAAGCTTCTCCTTGGAGAAATAGAGCTCCTCGCGCGTTTCGGTGGCGAATTCGAAGTTCGGCCCCTCGACGATGGCATCGACCGGACAGGCCTCCTGGCAGAAGCCGCAATATATGCACTTGACCATGTCGATGTCGTAGCGGACCGTGCGCCGCGTGCCGTCGTTCTGGCGCGGCCCGGCCTCGATGGTGATCGCCTGGGCCGGGCAGATCGCTTCGCACAGCTTGCAGGCGATGCAGCGTTCCTCGCCGTTCGGATAGCGGCGCAAGGCGTGTTCGCCACGGAAGCGCGGGCTCAACGGCCCTTTCTCGTGCGGATAGGCAATCGTCGACTTGGGCGAAAAGAAATAGCGCATCGACAACAAGAAGGCCGCGACGAATTCCCGAAGCAGCAGCGCGTTGAAGAATTGGGCTATGCGCATCATCCGTCTCCTCAGGCCACGCCCGGGGTCCAGCCCCAGCCGGTCAGTTGCAGGACGAGCGCCACGACGACGACGGCGGCGAGCGAGATCGGCAGGAAGACCTTCCACCCCAGCCGCATCAACTGGTCGTAGCGGTAGCGCGGCACGAAGGCCTTGACGATCGAGAACATGAAGAACGCGGCGCAGACCTTGAAGATGAACCAGATCGAGCCCGGCACCCAGGTGAAGGGCGCGAAATCGAGCGGCGACGCCCAGCCGCCCAGGAACAGGATCGTCATCATCGCCGACATGGTGATGATGGCCACGTATTCGCCGAGCATGAACATCATGTAAGGGGTCGAACCGTATTCGACCATGAAGCCGGCGACGAGTTCGGATTCGGCCTCGACCAGGTCGAAGGGCGGACGGTTGGTCTCGGCCAGCGCCGAGATGAAGAAGATGACGAACATCGGCAATAGCGGCAGCCAGTACCAGTTCAAAAAGGTCAGGGCCGGCATGCCCAGCATGGTGGCCAGTCCGCCCCCGTTCTGCGCCAGAACGATGTCGGAAAGGTTGAGCGAACCGACGCAGAGCAGCACCGTGATGATGACAAAGCCGATCGAGACCTCGTAGCTCACCATCTGCGCCGCCGAACGGAGCGCGGAAAGGAACGGGTATTTCGAGTTCGAGGCCCAGCCGCCCATGATGATGCCGTAAACGCCGAGCGAGGAGATGGCGAGGATGTAGAGTATGCCGACATTGATGTCGGCCAGCGCCCAGCCGAAATCGAGCGGGATGATCGCCCAGGCGGCGAGCGACAGCGTCACCGTCAGGAGCGGCGCCAGAAGGAAAACGACCTTGTCGGCGCCCGCCGGCACCACCGGCTCCTTGAAGACGAATTTCAAAAGATCGGCAAAGCTTTGTAAGAGGCCGAAAGCACCGACGACATTGGGTCCGCGCCGCATCTGCACCGCCGCCCAGATCTTGCGGTCGGCCAGAAGCACGAAGGCGATGAAGATCAACAGGGCCACGAGCAGCAGCAGCGCCTTCCACACGAAGCCGATCTCGGTGCCCCAGCCGAAAAAGCTCAATCCGAGCAGATAGTCGAGCGCGTGCAAAAATTCGTTCATGACGCCCCTATTCCGCCGCCTGCTTCAGTCCGGCCTGCAATTGCGCGCATTCGCCCATCACCTTCGAGGCCCGCGCGATCGGATTGGTGAGATAAAAATCCCTGACCGGCGATCCGAGCGGGGCATTGGCGAATTCGCCCGGTCGCCCGGCCCGTTCCATGAGCTCTGCCGCCTGGCCCGGTTCGAGCGTGTCGAGCCGCGCCAGATGCGGATGCACCGCATAGAGCCGCGCCCGGAGCGCCCGGAGCGAATCGTAGGGCAAAGGCGCGCCGAGTACTCCGGACAGCGCCCTTATGATGGCCCAGTCTTCCTTGGCCTCGCCCGGCGGAAACACCGCCCGCGCCGTCTGCTGCACCCGGCCCTCGGTATTGACATAGGTCGCCGATTTTTCGGTATAGGCGGCGCCGGGCAGGATGACGTCGGCCCGGTGGGCGCCGGCATCGCCGTGGCTGCCAATATAGACGACGAAAGCCTTGCCCATGGCGCTCATGTCGTAGTCGTCGGCGCCGAGCAGGAACAGGATGTCGAGCTTGCCTTCCTCGGCGAGCTTGATCTGGTCGGCCGAGCACACGCCGCCATTGTGCGGCGTAAAGCCGATATCAAGGCCCCCGACCCGCGCCGCCGCGTTGTGCAGCATGCCGAAGCCGAGCCAGTCGTCCCTTAATGCATCGGCGTTCCTTGCGACCTGCAAGGCCAGCGCCAGCACGTCGCGCCCGGCCTGCTTGCCGAGGCCAGCATGCGTCACCGCGCCCTCGCCGACGATGATCAGCGGGTTTTTGGCTTTGGCCAGAACCTTGGCGAATTTGTGCTTGCCGTCGGCGACGGAGGCGAGCGCCGCACTGTCCGCGCCGATATGGGTATAGGGATAGGTCAGCTCACCCGCCTCGCCGATCATGCCGATCTCGACTTCGCTTTTACGCCAGGCCTTGCGGATGCGGGCATTGACCAGCGCCGCTTCCCTGCGCGGATTGGTGCCGACCAGAAGGATCGCGTCGGCGCGCTCGATGCCGGCAATGCCGGTATTGAGGGTGTAGGCGCCGCGCGGCGTCATCGGATCAAGGCCCGACATTGGCGGACGGCAATCGGTCATGCCCGAGCCGACGGAGGCGAGCAGGTCCTTGAGGGCAAACATTTCCTCGACGCCGGCGAGGTCGCCGGCAATGGCGCCGACCTTCTTGCCGGCCGTCTTCATCGCCTGGGCCACCGTTGACAGCGCCTCGTCCCAGCTCGCCGCGACGAGCTTGCCGTTCTTTTTCACGTATGGGCGGTCGAGCCGCTGCGCCTTGAGCCCGTCCCAGACGAAGCGCGTCTTATCGGAAATCCATTCCTCGTTGATGTCTTCATGAAGGCGCGGCAAAATCCGCATGACCTCGCGCCCGCGCGCGTCGACCCTTATGTTCGAGCCGACCGCGTCCATCACATCGATGCTCTCGGTCTTGTTGAGCTCCCAGGGCCGGGCATGAAAGGCATAGGGCTTGGAGGTCAGCGCCCCGACCGGACACAGATCGATGATGTTGCCCTGCAGTTCCGAGGTCAGCGCCTGTTCGAGATAGGGCGTGATCTCGGCGTCCTCGCCGCGATTGATCAGGCCCAGTTCGGAAACGCCCGCCACCTCGGTGATGAATCTCACGCAACGCGTGCACTGGATGCAGCGGGTCATCACTGTCTTGACCAGCGGGCCCATGTATTTGTCTTCGACGGCGCGCTTGTTCTCGTGGAACCGCGACTTGTCGACCCCATAGGCCATGGCCTGGTCCTGCAGGTCGCATTCGCCGCCCTGGTCGCAGATCGGGCAGTCGAGCGGATGGTTGATCAAAAGGAATTCCATCACCCCCTCGCGGGCCTTCTTGACCATCGGGGTGTTGGTGAACATTTCGGGCGGTTCCCCGTTCGGGCCGGGACGAAGGTCGCGTACCGACATGGCGCAGCTCGCCTGCGGTTTCGGCGGTCCGCCCTTGACCTCGACCAGGCACATGCGGCAATTGCCGGCGACCGACAGGCGCTCATGGAAACAGAAACGCGGGATTTCCGCCCCCGCCGCTTCCGCCGCCTGCAAAAGCGTGAAGTGGTCCGGAACCTCGACCAGCTTGCCGTCGACTTTGAGATTGGCCATGAGACTACTCCGCCGCGATCGACGGCACGGCGCCGTCATTGTTGGCCCGGTGCGTATAGGCGTCGATGCGGGCTTCAATCGTCGGCCTGAAATTACGGATCAGTCCCTGGATCGGCCAGGCCGCCGCGTCGCCGAGGGCGCAGATCGTGTGGCCCTCGATCTGCTTGGTCACTTCGAACAGCATATCGATCTCGCGCTTTTGCGCCCGCCCCTCGACCATGCGCGCCATGACCCGCATCATCCAGCCGGTGCCTTCGCGGCAGGGCGTGCACTGGCCGCAGCTTTCGTGCTTGAAGAAGGCGGCGATGCGCCAGATCGCCTTGATGATGTCGGTCGACTTGTCCATGACGATCAATCCGCCGGTGCCGAAGCTCGTGCCGATCTCGCGCATGCCGTCAAAATCCATGACGGCGTCGATGATCTGGTCGGCCCGCACCGCCGGACAGGACGCCCCGCCCGGAATGACCGCCAGAAGATTGTCCCAGCCGCCACGGATGCCGCCGGCATGCTTTTCAATCAGTTCGCGGAAGGGGACGCCGAGCGCCTCTTCCACCGTCACCGGGGTATTGACGTGGCCCGAGACCATGAAGAGCTTGGTCCCCTGGTTCTTGTCGCGGCCGATGCCGGCGAACCAGGACGCGCCGCGCTTGAGGATTTCCGGCACCACGGCGATCGATTCGACATTGTTGACGGTCGTTGGATTGCCATAGACGCCCATGCCGGCCGGGAACGGCGGCTTCAGACGCGGCTGGCCCTTCTTGCCCTCAAGGCTCTCCATCAGCGCCGTTTCCTCGCCGCAGATATAGGCGCCGGCGCCGTGATGGACGATGATGTCGAGATCCCAGCCGTGGATATTGTCCTTGCCAATGAGCCTTGCCTCATAGGCCTCCTCGACCGCCGCCTCGAGCCGCTGGCGCTCGCGCATGAACTCGCCGCGCACATAGATGAAGCAGAGGTGCGCATCCATGGCCCGTGCCGCCAGAAGGCAGCCTTCGACCAGGTGATGCGGGTCATGGCGGAGGATTTCGCGGTCCTTGCAGGTGCCCGGCTCGGATTCGTCGGCGTTGACCAAAAGATAATGCGGCCGCCCGTCGCTCTTTTGCGGCATGAACGACCATTTGAGCCCGGTCGGGAAGCCGGCGCCGCCGCGTCCCCGGAGACCGGAGGCCTTGACCTCGTTGGTCAGCCAGTCGCGGCCCTTGTCGACCAGCGCCTTGGTGCCAGACCACGAACCGCGCGACCGGGCGCCTTCGAGGCGCCAGTCGTGGAGGCCGTAAAGGTTGGTGAAGATGCGGTCCTTGTCCTGGAGCATTACTTTCTCCTCAGCCAGGACAGGGCAAAGGCCGTCGCGACGCCAGCCGTCGCGCCGAGCGCGGTGATCAGCCAGTCGGCGAGGTTCCAGCCCATGGCGCCGTTGAGCCCGGACGCGATGAGGACGAAACCGACGACGAGCACCACGCCGTAGATATAGTCCCTGGTGGTCAGCTTCGGCATGGCCGGCCTGTTTTCGCTCTTGTCGTCCGACATCAGCGCGGATCCTTTCCGAACACCTTGCGGTATTCCGCGGCGCCGCCCTTGGCGAGCGCCTTGGCCTGCTTGACCCAGTCGTCGCGGGTGATGCGGCCCCTGAAGTTGAGGCCCTCGTCAAGCTTTTCGATATCCGCCTTTTTGAACGCGGCGATCTGGGCGAACCGGGTGACCCCGAATGCGTTGAGTTTTTGCTCAAGCACCGGCCCGACGCCCGAAATGAGCTTGAGATCGTCCGGCGCGCCTTCCGGAGCAACGAAGAGCGCCCCGGGCGCGGGTTCGGCCATCTTGGTCGCCGGCTTTTTCGGCTTGGTCGCGCCGATATCCCTGAGCGTCGTCGGCCCGGTGATCGGCGCCGAGAACTGCCTTCCGTTCTGCGGTCCGACCGGCACCGAACCGCCCTCGCCGCGCGCGAAGGCGTCGATGATCTCTTCGAGCCGTTCCGGCGTCAGGTCCTCATAGGTGTCCATGCCGATCATCACCATCGGGGCGTTGACGCAGGCACCGAGGCATTCGACCTCTTCCCAGCTCAGCGTGCCGTCCGCGTTGGTGTGATGGGCGTGCTCATGGATCCTGTTCTGGCACACATGCTTCAGGTCCTCGGCGCCGCGCAGCATGCACGGCGTCGTGCCGCAGACCTGGACATGCGCCCTGGTCCCGACCGGCTTGAGCTGGAACTGGGTGTAGAAGGTCGCGATTTCGAGCACGCGGATCACCGGCATGGCGAGCATTTCGGCCACGGCCTCGATGGCGGCGCGGGAAACCCAGCCCTCCTGCTCCTGCGCCCGCATCAGCAGCGGAATGACCGCCGATTGCTGGCGGCCTTCCGGATAGAGCGCCATGCGCTTTTTGGCCCAGGCGGCATTGTCCCTCGAAAAAACGAAGGCATCAGGCTGGATGCTGTCTTCAGCCAAACGACGAGCGGACATCAGCGGTCCACCTCCCCGAAAACGATGTCGAGCGAGCCGAGAATGGCCGAGATATCGGCGAGCATGTGCCCCTTCGAGATGAAGTGCATGGCACTCAAATGGGCAAAGCCCGGCGCCTTGATCTTGCAGCGATAGGGCTTGTTGGAGCCGTCCGAGACCAGATAGACGCCGAATTCGCCCTTGGGCGCCTCGACGGCGGCGAAGACCTCGCCTTTGGGGACGTGGTAACCCTCGGTATAGAGCTTGAAATGATGGATCAGTGCCTCCATCGAGCGCTTCATCTCGCCGCGCTTCGGGGGCACCAGCTTGTTGTCTGTGACCGAAACCGGCCCCTTGCCCTCGGCGCTGTTCAAAAGCGCGATGACCTGCTTCATGATCGAAACCGACTGGCGCATCTCCTCCATGCGGATGAGATAGCGGGCATAGCAGTCGCCGGTCTTGCCGACCGGAATGTCGAACTCCAGCTGGTCGTAGCACTCATAGGGCTGGCTCTTGCGCAAATCCCAGGCAGCGCCAGAACCGCGCACCATGACGCCGGAAAAGCCCCATTTCCACGCGTCCTCGAGCGAAACGACGCCGATATCGACATTGCGCTGCTTGAAGATGCGGTTGCCGGTCAGGAGCGTCTCGAGATCGTCCACGACCTTGAGGAACGGGTCGCACCAGGCTTGGATGTCGTCGATCAACTCCTGCGGCAGGTCCTGATGCACCCCGCCCGGCCGGAAATAGGCGGCGTGCAGGCGCGCGCCCGAGGCGCGCTCGTAGAACACCATCAGCTTTTCGCGTTCCTCGAAGCCCCAGAGCGGCGGCGTCAGCGCCCCGACATCGAGCGCCTGCGTGGTGATATTGAGCAGGTGATTGAGAATGCGGCCGATTTCCGAATAGAGCACGCGGATCAACTGGCCACGGAACGGCACCGTGATGCCGAGCAATTTCTCGACGGCGAGCGCGAAGGCATGTTCCTGGTTCATCGGCGCGACATAGTCGAGCCGGTCGAAATAGGGCACGGCCTGCAGATAGGTCTTGTGCTCGATCAGCTTCTCGGTGCCGCGATGCAACAGGCCGATATGCGGATCGACCCGCTCAACGATCTCGCCGTCGAGCTCAAGCACCATACGTAAAACCCCATGCGCGGCAGGATGTTGCGGCCCGAAGTTAATGGTGAAGTTGCGAAGTTCGGATTCGGACACTTAAGCCCCCTTCGCTTTCTCGTCGCCCGGCAGCACGTAGTCGGTGCCTTCCCAGGGGCTCAGATAGTCGAAATTGCGGAATTCCTGTGCCAGTTTTACCGGCTCGTAAATCACGCGCTTGCGCTCCTCGTCGTACCGGACCTCGACGAAGCCGGTCAGCGGGAAGTCCTTGCGCAACGGATGCCCGTCGAAACCGTAATCGGTGAGGATGCGCCTCAGGTCCGGATGGTCGGAGAACAGGATGCCGTACATGTCATAGGCTTCGCGCTCGAACCATTCGGCGCCGGGGAAAATCTCGGTGACGCTCGGTACCGGGCTGTCCTCGTCGGTCGTAACCTTGATCCTGATCCTGACGTTCCGGGTCGGGCTCAACAGGTGATAGACGACATCGAACCGTTCGGCGCGCTCGGGATAGTCGACCCCGCACAGGTCGGTAAAGCTGATGAAGCGACAGCGGTTGTCATCGTGCAGGAACCGCAGCAGATCGAGCAGGTCGTCGCGCCTGGTCAACAGGGTCAGCTCGCCATAAGCGAAACCGATCTCGATCCTGTCATCGAGTTTGAGCGAAAGATATTCGCTCAGTTCGGCAAGAACTTCGTCCATGCTGGCGGGCCTATCGCTCGATGGTGCCGGTACGGCGGATTTTCTTTTGCAGAAGCAGGATGCCGTAAAGCAGCGCTTCCGCCGTCGGCGGGCAGCCCGGCACGTAGATGTCGACCGGCACGACGCGGTCGCAGCCCCGGACCACCGAATAGGAATAATGGTAGTAGCCGCCACCGTTGGCGCAGGAGCCCATGGAGATGACGTAGCGCGGCTCGGGCATCTGGTCGTAGACCTTCCTGAGGGCCGGCGCCATCTTGTTGGTCAGGGTCCCGGCGACGATCATCACGTCCGACTGGCGCGGCGAGGCGCGCGGCGCGAAGCCGTAGCGCTCGGCGTCGTAGCGCGGCATCGAGGTGTGCATCATCTCGACGGCGCAGCAGGCCAGCCCGAACGTCATCCACATCAGCGAACCGGTACGGGCCCAGTTGATCAGCTCGTCGGTCGTGGTGACGAGAAAACCCTTGTCCGCCAGTTCGTTGTCGATCTCGATGAAGCTCGGATCGTCGGCACCCACCGGTTTGCCGGTGCGTGGATCGACGATACCTTTCGGACGTGGCGCGACGAGCGTGTCTTCCGGGGTCAATCCCATTCGAGAGCTCCCTTGCGCCACTCGTAGACGAAACCGATGGTGAGAATGCCGAGAAAGACCATCATCGACCAAAAGCCGAACCAGCCCACCTCGCGAAAGGAAGCGGCCCAGGGAAACAGGAAAGCGACTTCGAGGTCGAAAATGATGAACAGGATGGCGACCAGATAGAATCTGACGTCGAATTTCATGCGGGCGTCGTCGAACGCCTCGAATCCGCATTCATAGGCCGAGACCTTTTCGGGGTCGGGGCGCTTGATCGCGATGAGAAAGGGCGCCACCAGCAGAGCCAGCCCGATCACGCCGGCAAGGGCGATGAAGATCACGACCGGCAGATAGGCGCTGAGCAGTTCAGACATCGGCAAACCTATGCTTGCAACCCGGGCCGCGGGACCGGCGGCGGCCGGCGCGCCTGCGACATTTCGGCCCGAGGCGGGTTCGCGAAACGGCTTAGCCCAGCGCCAGCGGCGTTGCAAGGGCTGCCGGCGCCTGTCGGCAAATTCATTGGATTGCGCATGCAAACGGCCTGCCGGCCGATCCACGACGCGCCGAACGCGACAGAGCCCCACCGTAAATCGGACGAGCCGGAAAAAAGCTATGCCGTTGTGGACGTTAGAAAAAGGCCGCTAGGAAACCGGGGCCGACGGACATGCATGCGTATGCGGTATCGCCGCCCGCGACGCGGGCTACAGACTGGTCAGGCAAAACCGCGCCGAAGGCCTGCGGCGCGGCGCGCATGGACTTGCGTGCAGGCAAAAGGCCCCGCCGCAGCGGGGCCAGTTTCTTTCAAAGGCGCGGCAGCCCGACCTAGCTATTGCATATGCCACACCAGACCGGCGGTCGCCTTGGTGCGATTGAGCCCGCTCCCCCAGGGGCCGGTGCCGATCACTTCGCCGCGCACGCCGATCTGCGGGGCAACGATCGCCTCGCCACCGAGGCCCACACCCCAGGAGGTGACGCTGTTGACGGTGCCGACGCCGAGTTCGCCATAGACCATGGCATCCGGCGTAACGGCGCCGCCGCCGCGCGCCAGCATCAGGCCTTCCCAGGTGGTTGAACCCGATTTGAGCTCGGCACCGCCCTGGACCTCGAGACCGGCGATGATGCCGGGGCTGACCTCGAAATTGACGCCGGCCATGCCGCCCAGTGCCACGGCCGCGTTCGGGTCGAATGCACCGCCGGCATAGCCGCCGACATAGGCGCCCTCGAAGGGCGAAGTGCCGTAGGTTTGCGCTGCGGCCGGCGCGGCGAAGAAGGCAAGGCAGCAAAGAAGGGCGAAAAGCCCGATTACGCGTGACATGGAGGGCCTCGTTTGTCGCTTTTGCGGCAAGTTTCGCGCCGGGCCCGGTTCGAATCAATCAAATGCGTGCAATGCGGCTAATGCTTCGTTAACGCACCGGCGCCGGTGGCCGCTTGACCGGTGCGCCGGCGCTCACTAGCTTAATCTTTCGTTAAGAGTATCAAGGCCGGACCATGCCGATTTCGCTGGCAACCTTGAAGGGCATGCTTGACCGGCCGGCGCACGCCTACCGTCCCGTCGTCCAGACCTTCGTCGATCTCGATGTCGAGCGCCTCAGCGGCGATCTCGGCCTGGAAAAGCGCGGCCGCGTGCGCGGCGGCGACGACCAGCCGCAAAGCACGGCCACGAACTTTGACCCGATCGAAGCCGAAATCGTCGAATTGATTGGCGCCGCCCAGAAAACCGCGTTCGACGAATTGGAAAACCAGCTCGCCGGCTTCCGCCAGCGCCTGATCGATCTCGATTTCGAGGCGCGTTTCGCCGGAATCAAGGACGTCGCCGCCGGCGGCCTCGCCGATCTCAAGGCCGAATTGCAGATCGGCCTCGACGATCTGCACGGGGTCCGTCGCGACCTGACCGAGGCGGAAGCCTACCAGACAGAATTTCGCAAGGCGAACCGGCTCAGCCGGCCGAGCAACATCACTTCGCCGCTCGGCACAATGGTCAAGGTGCTGGTGCTCTTGCTGCTCATGGTCGGCGAGTTCGTCGCCAACGGCTATTTCCTGGCGCGCGGCAACGAGCTCGGGCTCATCGGCGGCGTGGTGCAGGCCGTGGTCTTCGCCGTGCTCAATGTCGGCGTCGCCGTCTACATTGCGCTCCACTGGCTGCCATTCCTCTCCCACCGCAATTTCTTTGCCAAGATATGGGGCCTGATCGGTCTTGGCAGTTTCGTCGTCTGGTCCGCCGCGCTCAATTTGAGCCTTGCCCATTACCGCGAGGTCGAGGGCCAATTGCTCGGCAATGCCGGCAACGAGGTCATGGCCCGGCTCGCGGAACGTCCGTTCATTCTCGACGATTTCCAGTCGTGGATCCTGTTCGGCCTCGGCGTCTTCTTTTCGCTCATCGCGCTCCTCGACGGCTATTCGCTCAGGGATTCGTATCCACGCTACCAGCGCATCGCCGACAACGTCCGTCAGGCCCGCGCCCGCTATGCCGACATGCGCCGCAATCGCATCGAGGACCTGATGGAGGTGAGGAACGACTATCAGCAGACGATTACCGACTTGCGCGCCGACCTTTCCAAGCGCCGCACCGAGCACGAGGCCATCGTCGCCAATCGCGCCCGCCAGATGAGCCAGTTCACCGAACACCAGAACCAGCTCGAAAAGGCCGCCAACGTCTTGTTAAGCCGCTATCGCGACGCCAATACCGCCGCCCGCAAGACACCCGCGCCGCCCCATTTCGGCAAACCCTACGAGTTGCCGCGCATCGCCGTGCGCCTCGACCGCGAGACCGAATGGAATTCGGCCGAATTGCAGGAGGCGATCAAGCAGGCCCAGGCCGATCTCGAAAAGGTCATGGCCGCGCTCGGCGCCCAGTTCGACCAAACGCTCGAACGCTATCGCGAGCTCGATCGGCTCGCGCCGGAGGCCTGACCATGTCCCGGCGTCGGCGGCGCAATTCCGGAACGGGCGGCCAGATCGCCGCCATCGCCATTCTGGCCGTCGTCCTGGTGACCGTGCTGGCCTGCATCTTCTGGTTCTGGATCAGGGCCAACGACGCCTTTGTCGCGATTGACGAGGAAACGCTCTGTCCGAAACAGGGCATAGCCGCCCAGACGATCGTCCTGCTCGACACCACCGACGCCCTGAGCCGCGTCACCCAGTCCGAGGTGCTCAACCGGCTCAACGACCTGACGGCCTCCCTGCCGCGCGGCGGCTATCTCGACATTCGCGTCCTCAACGAGAATCCCGACCTGACCGCCTCGATCCTCAGCCTGTGCAATCCCGGCGCCGGCGGCGACATCGACCCGCTGATCGGCAATCCCGAACTTGCCGGAAAGCGCTGGGCAGAGCGTTTCGCCGGCCCGGTGGCCGAGGCTCTCGCCGCCTCCGTCTCGGGCGGCGCCCAGAACTTCTCGCCCATCCTCGCCGCCCTGCAGCAGATCGCCGCCGAGCGCCTGTCGACCAAGGAACAGCAAGCGGTCGAGACGCGAATCGTCGTCGTTTCCGACATGCTCGAACACACCGGCTATTATTCGCATTTCCGCGACGGCCGCTCCATCGCGACCTATCGCGACATCGCCGGCAGCCGGTATCTCACCGACCTGCATGGCGCCGAGATCGATTTCTGGATGGTCATGCGCGACCGGCCCGACATCGATGTGACCGAGCTTGCCGAATTCTGGCTACAATGGGCCGATATGTCCAAGGGACGCGGCCACGTCGTCCGGCTGATGGGAATGTAGCGATGAGAAGCCCCCGGGCATTCGAGCGCGGCGCCGACTATGCCGGACCGGCTGCCTTCTTCTTTTTTGCGGTGGCCGGCTCGCTCTACATCGTCGTCGCCAAGTTCCTTTATCTCGGCGCCATCTGGGTCACCTCGGTGCCCGTTCTGATGATGGCGGTCTACGCCATCGCCATCTTCCTGGTCCGCCGCTTCCGGCTGCGCGACGACCAGACCGGCGACAATTTCTACTATATGGGCTTCATCTTCACCCTGACGAGCCTGGCCATCTCGCTCGTCCAGTACGGCGCCGGGGTCGAGATCACCGAGATCGTCCAGAATTTCGGCGTCGCCGTCGCGACCACCATCGCCGGCATCATTTTCCGCATCCTGTTCAACTTGACCCGCCGCGACCCGGTCGAGGTCGAGCACATATCACGGATCGAGCTGTCCGACGCCTCGCGCCGCGTCCGCCGCGAACTCGACACCATCTTGATGGAGATGGCGCATTTTCGCCGCACCAACCAGCAGATGCTAGCCGAGGGCTTCGAGGAGATTCGCGCCGAGGTGCTGAAATCGGCCGTGAGCGCCTCCGAGGCCATCGACAGGACGGCCAGCGCCGCCGAGCAAAAGATTTCCGGCCAGTCCCAGCTCGCCGTCACCCAGGCCATCGCCGAGGAATTGCAGGAAACCGCCAACCTGCTCAATTCGCTCAATGCCTCGCTGGCGGCGATCGGCGAGACCACCGCGGAGATGGCCCGGGTCCTTCACGCCCGCCACCGCCCCTCCTTGTGGACGCGCCTCAAAGACCTTGTCGCGCCGCCGCGCCTTTTACGCCGTCAACCGCCCGATGCCGGCCCGGCGGCGCTCGACGTGCCGGACGCCGAGCCGTGAGCCTCGGCGACCGTCTGGGCGACGAGGCGGCCCGCGGCCACAGGCGCGGCGTCGTCCTCGGCTTCACCCTCGCCGAACTGATGCTCTTGCTGTTGTTCTGCCTGCTGCTCGCCTCGGCCGGCATCTTCCTGCGCAAGGACGAGGAGATCGCCGCGCTCAAAAAGGAACTGGCCGAGACGCGCGGCGTGCCGGTCGAGAGCATCGATCCCGGTGCCGCCACGCGCCTCAACGCCCTGATGACCGCGCTTTTCCCCGCCGGCGTACCGGAGATGAGCGCGCCCGAAATCGACGCATTGTGGAACGAACTGGTGCTCGCCAAGCACGCCGACCAGCAGCTTGCTTCCGCCGGCGTCGACACCAGCGAACAGGGCATCGAAAAGCTCGTCGAACAGATGAAGGCCCTGAGCGAGGCCGGCCTTGCCGAGGCCCTGCCCGAACGCCTGGCCAATCTCGCCACGGCGAGCGCCGCGCACGACTGGCCGCCGATCATCACCCTCGAGGACGACGGCTATTCCTTCGCCCGCGGCAGCGCCGAGGTGACCGACGATTTCCGCACGCGCCTCGAATTGAACGTAGCGCGCGATGTCGCCGATCTTTTGGCCCGCTACGATGTCGACACCGTCGAGATCGTCGGCCACACCGACGAGACCGTCATCCACCCGACGCGCCCGTCCAATCTCGACACCGAGGCGATCGCCGCCTTCTGGGGCCGCACGGCGCCGAATCGGCTGATCCCGGTCGACAATGCCGGCCTCGGGCTCGCCCGCGCCATCGCCGTCGCCAATATCCTGAGGGGCACCGGCCTGCTCGATGAGGCCCGCATCATCCCGCTCTCGGCAGCACAACTCGTCCTGCCCGGCGACCTGCCCTCGCGCGGCATCGAGCCCGCCGACGACCAGGGCCGCCGCCGCATCGAAATCCGCATCCGGCGAAGCAATGACGCGGCCGGGGGCTGAACCGTTCTCGGCCTATTCCTTGGCCGCCAGCACCTTCTGGGTCTGCACCCCGAGCCCGTCTATGCCGAGGCGCATTGTCTCGCCGCCCCTGAGGAAGCGCTGCGGTTTCATGCCCATGCCGACGCCGGGCGGCGTGCCGGTCGAGATGACGTCGCCGGGCTGAAGGCTCATGAAGCGGGAAAGATAGGCGACAAGGAACGGCGCCTTGTAGACCATGGTGCGCGTCGAGCCGTTCTGCATGCGCTCGCCATCGACCTCGAGCCACATTTTGAGATCCTCGATGTCGCCGGCCTCGTCGGGCGTCACCAGCCAGGGACCGATCGGCCCGAACGTGTCACAGCCCTTGCCCTTGTCCCAGGTACCGGAGCGCTCGATCTGGAATTCGCGCTCGGACAGGTCGTTGACCACCGCGAAGCCCGCGACATGCTTGATGGCGTCGGCCTCCTCGATATAGGCGCCGCCCGTGCCGATCACCACCGCCAGTTCGACCTCCCAATCGGTCTTTTTCGAGCCGCGCGGGATCTGCACGTCGTCGTCCGGCCCGATCACCGCCGAGGTCCACTTGTTGAAGACCACCGGTTCGGGCGGCACCGTGGCACCCGTTTCGGCGGCATGGTCGGCATAGTTTAGCCCGATGCACACGAACTTGCCGATGGCGCCGACGCAGGGACCGAGGCGCAAATCTTTTTGCGGCGTGCCCGGCACGACCGGCAGCGTCGCCGGATCGATGGCCCTCAGCCGGGCCAACCCGTCCCGGCCGAGCGTAGCGCCGGCGATGTCCGGCACGATGGCAGAAAGGTCGCGGACCAAGCCGTCGGAATCGAGTAATCCCGGCTTTTCCCTGCCGGCCGGTCCATAGCGAAGCAGCTTCATCTTTTGATTTTCCCCTTGTCGTGTGCCGGCGCCGCCCCGGGACTTGGGGCGGCCTAGATGGTCACGCCGCCATCGACCGACACCGCCTGTCCCGTGACGAAACGGGAGTCGTCGGACAACAGGTAGACCACCATCGGAGCGATGTCATCGGTTGTCGCCAGCCGACCAATCGGCTGGCGGGCGATGAAATCCTTTTCGGCCTGCTCCGGATCGGGCGCGGCGGCGATGCGGCCGCGCAGGGAGGGCGTGTCGACCGTACCTGGGCACAAGGCATTGCACCGCAGCCCCTTGCCGACGAAATCGATCGCGATGGATTTGGAGAGCCCGATCACCGCCGCCTTGGTCGTGCCATAGGCGGCGCGGTTGACGAAGCCTTTGATCGACGAGCACATCGACGACATGTTGACAATCGAGGCCGTCCCCGTCGCGGCGGCTCGCTCCAGCATGCCCGGCAGGAAGGCCCGGCACATCCTGACCATAGAGGTGACGTTGACGTCGACGCAAAAGGCCCAGGCCGCGTCGTCGAGACCGAGAATGGTGCCGTTGTGGACATAGCCGACGCAGTTGAACAGCCCGTCGAGCGGCGGCAGATCGGCGGCGAGCGCCGCGATCTCCTCGGGCTTGGTGACATCGAGCCGCCGCGTTTCCACGCCCTTGGCCTGATTGCCAAGCCCGGCGAGCGTCTCCTGGTTGATATCGGTGGCGATCACCCGCGCCCCTTCGGCGGCGCATTTGAGCGCCGAAGCCCGGCCGATGCCCTGGCCCGCCGCCGTCACCAATATGGTTTTCCCCTCGAGCCGCATGTCCACCCTCCCCTTGAACGGGAGTCCGGATAACACGTCCGCCGCAATTGGCCTAGCGGAGGGCGGGCGCCGTCGAATCGCGCACGATGAGCCGGACGGCCGTCTCGGTATAGGTCGCGAGCCCGTCCTTGAGCCGGATGCGCTCGACCAGCCGGTTGACGCTGCGCGCCCCGATATCCTCGGATTCGACCCGCACCGTGGTCAGCGGCACCGAATTGAGCGCCGCCGTCGAGATGTCGTCGAAACCGATGACCGACACATCGCCCGGCACGTTCAGTCCGGTCTCGGCCAGGGCCGCGATGGCGCCGAAGGCACAGGCATCGTTGAAGCATTGCACGGCGGTGAAATCGGCCCCACCCCGTTCCTCGATGCGCCGCTTGACGGCGCGATAGGCGACATCGGTGCGCAGCACCTCGAGTTCGACGACCAGGTCGTCATCCGCCCTGATGCCGGATTCGCGCATGGCCCGGTGCGTGCCGCGCATGCGGTCGCGAATGGTCGGGCGTTCGGAATGAGCCAGCGTCAGGATGCGCGTATGCCCAAGCTCGATGAGATGATGAGCGCTCAGATAGCCACCGGTGCCGTTGGCGGGCGCCACCGCGTCGAGCCGCATCAGCGGTTCGCGGCCATTGACGATGACGGCCGGAATGCCGCGTTCATGCAAGGTCTGGACGAAGTCCTCGCGCTGCATGGACAAGAGAAGGTAGCCCGAAGGCTCGCCAGCCGGTTCGATCTGCGCGAAGCCGGCGGGACCGATCAGCGTCACCGTCAGCGAAATGCCGAGCTCGCGCGCGCGCCGCTGGATGCCGCGATGCACCGCCTGGTTGAACTCGCCGGTATCGGCCTCGGCCAGATGCAGGTCGGTCAGAACCGACAATTGCGTGATGCCCGGCAGGGCGCCGGCATAGTTGAGCCGCTCCGCCGTCGACTGGATGCGCGAGCGCACGTCGCCGGAAATGCCGGGCGCGCCGTTGAGCGCCCGCGACGCCGTGCTCACCGAAACGCCGACCGCCTCGGCGATGTCGCGCAAGGTCACCCGCCCCGAGCGTACCGAGACATCCTCCCTTGCGGCGGAAGGCGCATCAATGTCCGCCATCGGCACAATTCTCCTCGTCCGGCTCCGGCAGTTCCCAAGCATTCGCCTAATGGTTTTGCCAGTGTGGCACAAGTCATGCCGCAATGCAAAATTTGCGCAATTTCCGCAAAGTTGCATTCATAGGTAAATTTCTCTTGACTTTGCGGCGGCCGGCTGGCTGATTTTGCTTCTAGGAAGTCGACGCAGTGCGACAAGGGGGGAAACGTGCGCAGCGTGGCGGACCATCGCCAGGGCACGGGGGCATTTCGGCGGATCGCCGAGGGTCTTGGCGACCTTCCGGTCATGCTGCCCGACTTCGTTGCGGCTCCGCCCGCTTCCGACCGCGCCTTCTGGACCGGCCTGCCCAAGGACATGGCGCGCGCCATCCTTGTGGATGCGGAAACGGCCCTCGATCGACCCTGGCCCACCCTCACCGCCACCGCCTATCGCGCCTTCACCCTGACCGGCGACCGCGCTGGCTACGAGGCCGACTATTTCGAACGCCGCCGCCGCCTCAACGCGCTGGCCCTCGCCGAAGCCATCAAAGCCGAAGGCCGGTTCACCGATGCGATGATCGACGGGCTTGTGCTCGTTTGCGAGGAAAGCGGCTGGCAATTGCCGGCCCATAACTCCCAGGAACGCGACGGCCGGCACGACCCCCTGCCCGATCCCGACCGCCCGGTGATCGACCTGTTCGCGGCCGAGACCGCTGCCCAGCTCGCCATGGTCGCCGCGCTTCATGCCGAAACGCTGGCCAAGGCCTGCCCGATGGTTCTCGCCCGCATCGACCGCGAGATCGAAAGGCGCATCGCCCGACCCTATCTCGACCGGCATTTCTGGTGGATGGGCAATGGCGTCGACCGCATGATCAACTGGACGCCCTGGTGTACCCAGAACGTGCTTTTGAGCACCTTCTGCCGCCCGACCGATCAGGGCACCCGACGCGCCGCCGTCGCGAAAGCCGTGGCCAGCCTCGACGATTTTTTCGACTCCTATGGCGAGGACGGCGCCTGCGACGAAGGTCCGCAATACTACCGCCACGCCGCTTTGTGCCTGTTCGGCGCGCTCAGCGTCCTCGATGCCGTGGCGCCGGGCGCCTTCGCTCCGCTGTGGCGCCTGCCCAAACTCAGGAACATGGCCGCGTACATCCGCAACGTGCATGTGGACGGCCGCACCTATATCAACTTCGCCGACGCCTCGGCCGTGCTCGATCCATGCGGCGCCCGCGAATATCTGTTCGGCAGGAAAGTCGGTTCCGCCGATCTTTCTTCCTTCGCCGCCATGGACGCCCGCACCGATCCGCGCCCCGACCTGCCGGACGAGATCAATCTCTGGTACCGGCTTCTGGCGCTTGCGACCTCGGACGAGATGGCGGCTGTGTCCGACCGTGCCGGCCCCGTTCCCGACCTGTGGTTCGAGAGCGTCGGCCTGTTCGTCGTCCGCGACGACCGCTTCGTCGTTGCCGCCAAGGCCGGCGCCAATGACGACGGGCACAACCACAACGATGTCGGCTCGGTCACCGTCTATAAGAACGGCCGCCCGCTGCTGATCGATATCGGCGTCGAGACCTATACCAAAAAGACCTTCTCGCCCGAGCGCTACGACATCTGGACCATGCAGTCGGGTTTTCACAACCTGCCAAGCTTTGACGGCATCGGCCAAAGCGCCGGGGCCGAATTCGCCGCGCGCGACGTCGCGGTCGACCTCGCCGCCGAGGCGCCATGGATCGATATGGACATTGCCGGCGCCTATCCGCCCGCCGCCGGCGTTAGGCGCTACCGCCGAACCGTGCGGCTTTTGAAGAGCGCCCACGTCGAGATCGCCGACAGCCATGACGGCACCGGCGCCGCCGTTCTGTCGCTGATGGTCGCCGAGGCACCCGTGGTGTCGGATGGGCACATCCGGCTCGGCGATCTCGCCGAAATCGCCGTGACCGGCGCCGGCGACATCGGCGTCGAGACCATTGGAATCAAAGACCCGCGCCTTCGCCAGGCGTGGCCCGACACCCTTTACCGCATTCTCGTGCCGATGGCCGGAAGCGAACTCAACCTGACCATCTCGTGACGACGGTATTAAGATGACCGAGACGACGACACAACCGGCAACGGCCCAGCCGCCCACCCGCGTGGCGGTGTCGCGGCGCTGGCGCAAGATCGGCAACCTTCTGACCGCCTATTCGTTCATCGCGCCCAATTTCATCGGTTTCGCCGTCTTCACGCTCGGCCCGATCGTTTTCGCCTTCCTGCTCGCCTTCATGCACTGGGACGGCAACAACCCGATCGAGTGGGCGGGTCTCGACAATTTCTTCAAGCTGTTCCGCGACCGGGTGTTCATCGCCTCGTTCTGGAACACCATCATCTATACGGGCGCGACGGTGCCGCTGACCCTGGTTTGCGCCCTCGGGCTCGCCATCCTGCTCAACCAGCAGATCTTCGCGCGCAATTTCTTCCGCACCATCGCCTTTTTCCCCTATGTCGCCTCGCTTATTGCCGTCGCCGTGGTGTGGAACATGCTGTTCCATCCCGAATTCGGGCCGGTGAACATGGTGCTGTACACTCTCGGCGTCGATCCCAAGGATCTGCCGCGCTGGGCCGCCGGCAAGGACTGGGCCATGATCACCGTCATCATGTTCTCGGTGTGGAAGAACATGGGCTACTTCATGGTCATCTACCTGGCCGGCCTCCAGGGGATATCCGCCGAGCTCTACGAGGCCGCCGATATCGACGGCGCCACCGCCTGGCAGAAATTCTGGCGCATCACGCTACCGCAGCTCGGGCCGACCACCTTCTTCGTGTCGGTCATGCTGACCATCACCTCGTTCAAGGTATTCGACCAGGTCTTCATGATCACCCAGGGCGGGCCCGGCACGTCGACCATGGTGCTGGTCTACCACATCTACAACGAGGCCTTCGTCTCCTGGGATCTCGGCTATTCGAGCATGGTGGCGCTGGTTCTGTTCTTCCTCGTGCTCGGCATCACCCTCATCCAGTTTCGCCTGACGCGCGAGAACGAGGAGAACCTCGCATGAGTATCGATGCGATGCCTGCCCCCGCCGCTCTCAAGCGCCCGCGCCGCCGCGTCAACTGGGGCCTGATCACCACCTATGTGATCGTCATCCTCGTTACCCTGACCATGCTGGCGCCGTTCATATGGATGATTTCGGCCTCGCTGAAGCTCGATCGCGACGTCTTTGCCTTCCCGATCCAGTGGATTCCGGAAAACCCGCGCTGGGAGAACTTCGTCGAGATCTGGACCAAGATCCCGCTCGGCCTGTTCGTCATGAACACCTTTCAACTGACGATCATCGTCACCATCCTGCAGCTTCTGACATCGAGCTTTGCCGCCTATGCCTTCGCCAAGCTGCGCTTCCCCTACAGGAACGCGCTGTTCCTGGCTTATATCGCCACCATAGCCATGCCCTGGCAGGTCTACATGGTGCCGCAATTCGTCATGATGCGCGGCTTCGGGCTGACCAACACGTTGACGGCGCTGGTCTGCCTTCAGGCCTTCACCGCCTTCGGCGTCTTCCTGATGCGCCAGTTCTACATGTCGATCCCCGACGAATTGTGCGAGGCCGCCCGCATCGACGGCATGTCCGAATACGGCATCTGGTGGCGCATCATGCTGCCGCTCTCGATGCCGGCGATCTCGACCCTGACGATCTTCACCTTCGTCACGACCTGGAACGATTTCCTCGGGCCGCTGATCTACCTGACCAAGACCGAGGTGAAGACCATCCAGATCGGCATCAGGATGTTCATCTCGCAATACACCCAGGAATACGGGCTGATCATGGCCGCCTCGGTGGTCTCGCTGATCCCGGTCCTCATTGTTTTCCTCGCGCTGCAACGCTTCTTTGTCGAGGGCATCGCCTCGACCGGGCTCAAGGGGTGATCATGCTCGAATCCGTCAACCGCTCCCAAACCGTCGCGCCGATCACGGCCACCGAAATCGCCGATGCGATGGACGCGGTCGTCGCCCAGGTGCGGCGCAACCTGCCCGAGTTCACCTATGCGGCCCAGAACCATTCGAGCGTCGGCAATTTCTACCCGCAGGTTCCCAACACGCAGTGGACCTCCGGTTTCTGGCCCGGATCGATCTGGCTCGCCTACGAGGCGACCGGCGAACGGATTTTCCGCTACGCCGCCCAGATCCACGTCCAGAGCTTCCTCAACCGCATCAGGAACCGCATCGAGACCGACCATCACGACATGGGTTTCCTCTACTCTCCCAGCTGCGTCGCGGCCTTCAAGCTGGTCGGCGACGAGGACGGGCGCCAGGCCGCCCTGCTCGCCGCCGATCAACTGCTCGACCGGTTCCAGCAAAAGGGCCAGTTCATCCAGGCCTGGGGACCGATGGGAGCCCCCGACAATTACCGCTACATCATCGACTGCCTGCTCAATCTGCCGCTGCTGCACTGGGCCAGCGCCGAGAGCGGCAGGGACATCTATCGGGAAAAGGCGTTGGCGCATGCCCACACCACGCTCGCCAATTCGATCCGTCCGGACAATTCGACCCACCACACCTTCTACATGGACCCCGAGACCGGCGCCCCGGTGCGCGGCCGCACCGCGCAGGGCTATCGCGACGACAGCGCCTGGGCGCGCGGCCAGGCCTGGGCCATTGCCGGCATGGCGGCGTGTCATCGCTACGAACCCGACCAGCGCTATGTCGACACCTTCGACAGGCTGCTCGACTTCTACCTGAGGCGCCTTCCAGACGACCTCGTCCCCTATTGGGACCTGACCTTCACGGACGGAGACGAGCCGCGCGATTCCTCCTCGGCGGCAATCACCGCCTGCGGCCTGCTCGAAATGGCCGATCTGGTCGAAGGCGCCCGCGCCGAGGAGCTGCGCGCGCTCGCCGCCCGCATGGTCGGCAGTCTGTGGCGCGACTACGCCGTGCGCGACACCAGGGTTTCCAATGGTTTCGTGCTGCACGGCACCTATTCGAAAAAGACGCCCTACAACACCTGCACGGGCGAGGGCGTCGACGAATGCGTGGCCTGGGGTGACTACTATTATTTCGAGGCGCTGACACGCCTTACCCGCAAATGGACCTCCTATTGGTGAGCGCGGTGACAATCAAGAAGCGGAACTGGAACAATGGCCGGTATCTCACTTAGAAAGCTGAGAAAGACCTTCGGCACGCTGACGGTCGTGCACGATATCGATCTCGAGATCGCCGACAAGGAATTCATCATCCTGGTCGGCCCGTCCGGCTGCGGCAAGTCGACGACCCTGCGAATGATCGCCGGTCTCGAGGACATCAGCTCGGGCGACCTCGTCATCGGCGACACCATCGTCAACGACGTGCCGCCCAAGAACCGCGACATCGCCATGGTGTTCCAGAACTATGCGCTCTACCCGCATATGACGGTCTACAAGAACATGGCCTTCGGGCTGGAACTCCGGCATTCCCCGCGCGAGATCATCGACAAGAAGGTCAACGAAGCCGCCGAAATCCTCGATATCGCCCACCTGCTCAACCGCCGGCCCAAGGCGCTTTCGGGCGGCCAGCGCCAGCGCGTGGCGCTCGGGCGCGCCATGGTCCGCTCGCCGGCGGTGTTCCTGCTCGATGAGCCGCTCAGCAATCTCGACGCCAAGCTCAGGACCGCCATGCGCGCCGAGATCACCAAGCTGCACAGGAAGCTCGACGCCACCTTCATCTACGTCACCCACGACCAGGTCGAGGCCATGACCATGGCCGACCGGATCGTCGTCATGAAGGACGGCCATATCCATCAGGTCGACACGCCGCAGGCACTCTACGACCGGCCGGTCAACATGTTCGTGGCCGGCTTCATCGGCGCGCCGCAGATGAACTTCTTCCCGGTCGCCGTCGCCAGGGGCGGCACGTCCGTGCGCTTCGGCGACAGGGAACTGCCGCTGCCCGCCCGCCTGTCCGAGGCCCTGCCGCCGGGCAGCGCCGACCGCGCCTGCATGCTCGGTCTCCGGCCCGAGCATTTCCACGAGCGCCTGCCCGTCGATGTCGATCCGGCCATGACGGCCGAAATGGACATGGAGGTCGAGCTGGCCGAGCCGATGGGCGCCGAACTCCATCTCAACGGCGTCCTGGGCGGGGAAACCGTCATCGCCCGCGTCTCGCCGCGCTGCCAGGCGCGCGCCGGCGACCGGATCACGCTGATCGCGGACCTGTCGTCCGCGCATCTGTTCGACAAAAAGACCGAAGCGGCTTTCGGCAACTAGGAGGCGCGAACCAGGGATATGATGTGGCTGGCCAACCATTATTTCGGCGAAGGACCGGGCATCGACAAGAACACGCCCAAGCCCGAGGGCTTGCGCCTGTTGCTGTCCGTTCTCAGCCGCGAATGGTGGGAGCTTTTGAAGCTCAACCTCTTGTTCCTCGTCTTCGCCTTGCCGCTCGTCACCCTGCCCGCCGCCGCCTTTGCCACGGTGCTTGTCACGGTCACCATGGTCGAGGACCGCAATGTCTGGCTTTTCAAGGATTTCTGGCGCGCCTTCTTGTCCCGCTTCTGGCTGGTGACCGGGCTCGGCCTCATCTTCGCCGCCGCAGGCGGCCTGTGCGGGCTGGCGCTTGTGGCCTATGCCGAAGCCGCCCGGGAGAGCCTTATGTTCGCCGCGCCGCTCGCTGTCGCGGCGGCGGTGTCGGCGGCGCTACCGCTTTATGCCGCCAGCTTCATGGTGGCGCTGGCAAAGGCCGGCGAGGCAAAATTCGGCACGGTGCTGCGGGCCGCCGCCATCGGCGTCTTCGCCCGTCCCCTGCCGCCGATTTTCGCCCTCGCCTTCGTTCTGGCGCTGTGGCTCGTCCACATCGCTTTCTACCCGGTGTCGGTCTTCATGCCGGTACTGGTCAACTTCTCCCTTGGCGCCCTGGTCATGAGCCTGGCCACGCTTGAGGGAGTTCAACTCGGCTTCTCGCGCCTTCAGTCTCGTTCCCGATACCGAACAACGGGAAAGCCGGAAACGCAGTCGGCGTAAATCTCAAATGGAGGAGAAAATGCTAAGACGTACCCTGATGAAGTCGGCCCTTCTGGCCACGACCGCCCTGGCTTTCGGCCAGGCGCCGGTGCTGGCGGCCGACGTGACCCTCAATTGGGCCCTGTGGGACTGGGATCGCACGGCCTACTACCAGCCGCTGATCGCCGCCTACGAGGCAAAGAACCCGGGCGTCAAGATCGAATATACCGATCTCGGCTCGGCCGACTACAACCAGATGGTCATGACCCAGCTCACCGGCGGGTCCGACGACATCGACATCGTGTCGATCAAGGACGTTCCGGGCTATGCCCAGATGGTCAATACCGGCCGTCTCATGGAACTTGGCGGCTTGGGCATCGTGCCCGAGGATACTTCGGGCTATGGCGGCCTGGTCGAGGCGCTCACGGTCGATGGCGGCCTGTTCGGCATGCCGATGCGCACCGATTTCTGGATCGTCTACTACAACAAGGCCCCGTTCGACGCGGCCGGTCTCGCCTACCCGACCAACGACATGACCTGGGCTGAATACGACGAACTGGCCCGGGCCGTCACGCAAGGGTTCGGACCGGACAAGATCTACGGGACCCACTTCCACACCTGGCGCTCGACCGTCGAGCTTCAGGCGATCCAGAGCGGCGAACATACCCTGGTCTCCAAGGATTATTCGTTCCTCAAGCCCTGGTACGAGCGGGCCATCTCGCTGCAGGACGATGGCATCGCCATGACCTACTCGGCCCTCAAGACGTCGCAGACTCACTACTCGGCGCCATGGCTGGCCGGTCAGCTCGCCATGCTGCCCATGGGTTCGTGGTTCATCGGCACCCAGATCGCCAAGCTGGCCGCGGGCGAATCCGAAGTCAGCGACTGGGGTCTGGTGCGCTATCCGCATCCGGACGGCGTCGAATCCGGCGCCACCGCCGGCCAGGCGACCTCGCTCGGCATCAATGTCAATTCCAACAGTGTTGACGCCGCCAAGGACTTCATCGCCTGGGTCGCGGGTCCGGAAGGTGCGGCGATCGTCGCTTCGACCGGTACCATTCCGGCGCTGCGCGAAGGCAATATCCTCGACTCGATCACCTCGAATCCGGGCTTCCCGGCCGATGAGGAAAGCGCCAAGGCCCTGACCACCACGGCCACCTATCTCGAAATGCCGGTCGACCTGAAGGCGGCCGAATACGAGCTCGTGCTCAATCGCGTCCACGATTCCATCATGTCCGAGAACATCTCGATCGATGACGGCCTCGCGGAAGCCAACGCAGGCGTCGCCGCTATCGAATAGTCCGGACGTCTCTGCCAAACTCATGGGGCCGGGCGCAGGCCCGGCCCCATGAAGCCGAGAAGCGAAATTGCCCACGACGCCCCTTGCCGAAAATCCCTTCCTGTGCCGCGACGACGTCGCCCGCGCCGTTGGCGACCTGTTCGCGCCGCTCTTGTCGCATTTCTCGGCATCCGGGGCCCGCGTCCGCCTGAGCCCGACCGCCGCCCATTTCGACATGGCCGCCGCCGAGATGGAAGGCTTCGCCCGACCGCTTTGGGGCCTCGCGCCGCTCGTCGCCGGCGGCGGCGCCTTCGCCCATTGGGAGCTCTACCGGAGCGGGCTCGCCGCCGGCACCGATCCGGCTCATCCCGACTACTGGGGCGACATCGCCGGCACCGACCAGCGCCAGGTCGAACTGGCCGCCATCGCCTTCGCCATGCTTCTGGTTCCCCAGCACATCTGGGAGCCGCTCGACGCGGCGGCGAAGGGCAACGTCATCGCCTATTTCCAGATGGCCCGCGCCCATCGCTTCGTCGACAGCAATTGGCATTTTTTTCGGGTGCTGATCGATCTGGCGCTTTCCCGTTGCGGCGCCGCGCCCGATCCCGGCGATGCCAGCGCGCCGCTCGACCGGCTCGAAAGCTTTTATATCGGCGACGGCTGGTATCGCGACGGGGCGACGCGCTGCGCCGATCACTACATCCCCTTCGCCTTCCACTTCTACGGCCTCGTTTATGCCGTTCTGGCCGGCGACACGGAACGGGCCGCCCGCTACCGCGCCCGCGCCGCCGAATTCGCCCGGTCCTTCCGGCACTGGTGCGCTCCGGACGGGGCCATCCTGCCCTTCGGGCGCAGCCTCACCTACCGTTTCGCCATCGCCGGATTCTGGGGCGCTCTGGCCTATGCCGATGTCGAGGCGCTCCCCTGGGGAGAGATCAAGGGCTATTATCTCAGAAATCTCAGATGGTGGGCGCGCCAGCCGATTTTCGACCGCGACGGCGTGCTGTCGATCGGGTTCGCCTATCCCAACCTGATGCTGTCCGAGGGTTACAATTCCGCCGGCTCGCCCTATTGGGCCATGAAGGCCTTCCTGCCGCTCGCCCTCTGCCCCGATCATCCGTTCTGGGCCGCCCATGAAACCACGCCGGAGCCGGCGACGGCACCGGTGCCCCTCGCGGCGCCCGGCATGGTCGTCCAGCATCTGCCCGGCCATGTCGTGGCCTTGAGCACGGGCCAGCAGAACCGGGAATGGCGCGGCCTCGTCGAAAAATACGGCAAGTTCGCCTATTCGAGCCGCTACGGCTTTTCGGTCGAGGCGGACGACCGCCATTTCGACAAGGCCGCCAGCGACGGCATGCTGAGCTTTTCCGAAGACGGCATGCATGTGCGCATGCGCGAGGTCAATGGCAGCGCCGAGATCGCCGGCGACCGCCTCCGCGCCGTCTGGCACCCCTATGACGACGTCAGGGTCGAGACATTCCTTATTCCCGCCGGCGACTGGCATATCCGCCTGCACGAGGTGACGACGCCGCGCCGCCTCGCGACGGCCGAAGGCGGCTTCGCCATCGCCAAGCCCGACCATCGCGCCTGGACCGAGATAATTGCCGGCGCCCGGGCTGAACTCGCGACGACGAGCGATGTCAGCGTCATCGTCGGCAACGATGCCCGCGCCGGCTGCATCGTCAGTCCGCTCAGCAACACCAACATCATGTCGCCCCGAACCCTGGTGCCGCAATTGCGCGGCACGCTCGAACCCGGCACGACCCTTCTCGGCTGTGCCGTTCTCGCCCGGCCGCGTGCCCCCGGCATCGCCCTGCCGCCGGTCCCCGCCTTTCCCGATATCGACGACCTGCGCCGCTTTTTTGCCGAAAACGGCCGGACCGTGCCGGTCTTCGCCGACCCCAGGCGCGACCCATCCTGACGCGGTATCGCGGCGGGCATCCGGCCGCCTGCGGCCAAAGACCGCTGCGAAGAAAAACGAAGGCGGCCGGCTGTTTGCGTTGTTCCGACTCGACTATTCCATTTTGAGGATCGTTCCTCATCGGCTAGATTCGACCCCGGCGGGCGAGGGAAAGCGCCCGGATTTCCCGGCGGGTCAGGCCTGTGGCGTCCCTTGGCGTGTCGCGCCGGTGCCGTCCGGCAAAAGACGTTCAAGAACATATGCCCGCCTGCTTTCCGGCGGCAGAGAAAAAAAGCAGGAATCATGGTCGAGCCCTACAAGAATTCCAGTCTCTCCGTCGAGGTCCGCGTCGCCGACCTCATCGCCCGCATGACGCTCGAGGAAAAGATCGCCCAGCTCTACGCGCTGTGGCTCAACCTGTCGGCCGACGGCAATCACACGGCCCGCAACGACCCGTTCATCGGCGGCACCGATCAGGAAACGCTGCGCAAAACGCTGTCCCTCGGACTTGGCCAGATCACCCGCCCGCTCGGCGGACGGCCCATCGATGCCGCCGACGGCGTCCGTGCGCTCAACGCCTTGCAGAAATTCATGGTCGAGGAAACGCGGCTCGGCATTCCGGTCATGTCGCACGAGGAATGCCTCAACGGCCTTCTGGCGCGCGGCGCGACGCTGTTTCCCTCCGCCCTCGCCTATGGCGCCAGCTTCAATCCCGATCTTGTCGAAAAGGTCGGCCGCGTCATCGGGGCCGAATCCCGCTCCGTCGGCGCCCATCAGGTGCTGGCGCCGGTGCTCGACGTCGCCCGTGACGCGCGCTGGGGCCGCACCGAGGAAACCTTCGGCGAGGATCCCTATCTGGTCGGCCTGATGGCGATCGGCTATGTGCGCGGCATCCAGGGCGACAGGCGCGACCTCCTCGCCACGCTCAAGCACTATGCCGGCCATTCCTTCACCGAGGGCGGGCGCAACCACGCCCCGGTCAATCTCGGCTGGCGCGAGCTCAACGACACCTTCCTTCTGCCGTTCGAGATGGCCGTCAAGCTGGCCAATGCCGGCTCGGTCATGCCGGCCTATCACGCCATCGACGGCCTGCCCTGTCACGCCAACCGGCACTTGCTGACCGAGGTGCTGCGCGAGCAATGGGGCTTTGACGGACTGATCGTCGCCGACTACACCGCCGTCGAACTGCTGCGCAAGGCGCAACGCATCGCCGCCGACAATGCCGAGGCCGCCGCCCATGCCTATAAGGCCGGCCTCGATGTCGAACTGCCGGGCAACGAATGCGGTCCCGAGCTCAAAGAGGCACTGGCGCGCGGCCTCATCTCGATCGCGGAGATCGACGCGACCGTCAGCCGCGTCCTGACCGAAAAATTCCGTCTCGGGCTGTTCGAGCGCCCCTATGCCGACGACACGGCGGTCAGCTTCCAGACCGCCGAGGCGCTCGAGCTGGCGCTCGAGACGGCGCGCGAGGCCGTGACCATTCTCGACAATGACGGCATCCTGCCGCTGGCAACCGATTGCCGGATCGCGGTCATCGGCCCGACGGCCGACGATCCGCTGGCGCTGTTGAGCGGCTATTCCTTCCCAGTTCACCTGCTGATCAGCGACACCGTCGGCGATGCCGGCGACGTGGTGACGCCGCGCGCCGCCTTCGAGGCGGCGTTCGGGGCCGATCGGGTGGTCTACGCCCGCGGCTGCAACATCCTCGATGAACGCAAATACGGCGCTCCGGTCTTTCCCGGCGATGTCGCCGACAGCTCGGGCCTCGACATCGCCTCCAACCTGTCGACCCGTCTCGACATGATCGATGCGGCCGTCGCGGCCGCCAGGGCCGCCGATGTCGCCGTGGTCTGCGTCGGCGATCTGTCCGGCCTGTTCCAGACCGGCACGGTGGGCGAAGGCTCGGACGCCGACAGTCTCGACCTGCCTGGCGTGCAGCAACAGCTGCTCGACGCCATCGTCGCCACCGGCACGCCGGTCGTCGTCGTCGTCATTTCGGGGCGGCCCTACACGCTCGGCGGCCTCGAACAAAAGCTCGCCGCCCAGGTCTATGCCTTTGCCGGCGGCCAGCAGGGCGGGCCGGCGCTGGTCGATGTTTTGACCGGCGCCGTCGAACCCTCAGGCCGCCTGCCGGTTTCGGTGCCACGCAATGTCGGCGCCATGCCCTATTTCTATAACCACCGCTTCGGTTCCTCCGGCACCCCGGTCGCCCGTCATTTCGGCTCGCGCTATCCCTTCGGCCACGGCCTCGGCTACACGAGCTTCGCTTTTGACGACCTGACGCTTGCGGCCGACAAGGTCGATTGCGCCAGCGGCACCGTCGCCGTCGCCTTCACCGTCACAAATACCGGCGGCCGGGCCGGCGTCGCCGTGCCCCAGATCTATGTGCGGGACCGGATCGCCAGCGTCGCCCGCCCGGTCAAGGAATTGAAGGGTTTCGCCAAGATCGCGCTCGCACCCGGCGAACACAGGCGCGTCACCTTTTCGGTGCCGACCGACATGCTCAATTTCACCGGCCTCGACGGCAAGCGCCGCGTCGAGCCGGGCCTGTTCGACCTGATGGTCGGGGAATCGAGCGGCGATCTCAAGCTCACCGCCGAAGTGGAGCTGACCGGGGAAATCTCGATCCTTCCGAAGAGCTGGCGCATGACTTCGAGCGTCGAAATCGCCTGATCGGAGGGCGCGGCCGCGCCGCGCCCCACCGCCCCCTGGATGGACTCGCTCGTCGCGCTGGTCCTCAACGGGCACACCCCGGAAGACGACCGGGTTTGGCGAAGACCTCGTCGCAATTGCCCTCGATCGAGTCCGGCCCCATCGGCGAGGTGCGGGCCTGGATCGTCGTGCCCGGCCCGGCGACCGATCATGCCGCTCCGGCGATCAGCCGCGCCATGCTTTCGGCGGTGTTGGGAGTAACGACGAGGATTTGCATCAGTGCCTGACCCGCCGCCGGTTGATGAGAAAGATGACGCCGAGCGTACCGAGCACGATGAGGACGGAAAACACGTCGTCACCGTGCCGAGGGCATAGAGCATCAGAACGTGGCGAAAGGTCTGCCGGGGTGAGGCGCCAAGGGCGCGCGCCGCTTCCCCATAGACCGGCGCGAAGCGGTTGAACACCGCGAACATGATGCAACAGCCTCGCCCCGACTAGCCGGAATTCCGGGCGTCGCGGTGCCAGGTCTTCGCCTGTTTCCTCATATATTTCAGCCTTCTGTTGGCCGCATCTCAGATATCTGACGGCCGCGCCGATTTCGCCCCTGGCCCGGCCGCGCCGGTGCCATTGACACCCGGAAAGACGCTCGCTATTACTGACATCGATGTCATGACATCGATGTCAGTGGCAATGCGTCGCATAGTCGACGCGCGCCGGCATCGGAGGAGAAGCGGCTTGACCACCATTTACGACGTCGCCAAGGAAGCGGGCGTTTCGCCCAAGACCGTTTCGCGCGTGCTCAACGACGACGCGCCGGTAAACGTGGCGACCCGTGCCAAGGTCGAGACCGCCATCGTCAAGCTCGGCTTCGTGCGCTCCCATGCGGCGCGCTCCATGCGCTCGCAGCGCTCGGGCCTGATCGGCATCATCACCGGGGCGATTTCGACCTCGCCCGGCGCCGGCGAACCGGCCGGCCTGCCGGACATCCACATCGTCCAGGGCGCCCAGCGCATCTTTGCGCAGGAGAATCTCACGACCCTGATTTCCGACACCGGCGGCCATCTCGATCGCGTCCCCGAACTGGTGCGTACCCTGCTCGAACACCGGGTCGAGGGCCTGCTATACGTCGCCGACCACCACCAGCAGGTCGCCTTCCCCGCCGCCGGCGCCCGCAACCGGCTGGTTCTCGTCAACTGCTACGACGACGAGAGCACGCCCTGCGTTCTGCCCGACGACGAATCCGGGCAGTACCATCTCGCCAAGGGGCTGATCGAGCGCGGTCACACCCGCATCGGCTATCTGACCCTGGCCGAGCGGCAGCGCGCCCAGCCGCTTCGCCTTGCCGGCTACAGGCGCGCCCTCGCTGAAGCCGGCATCGCATTCGATCCGGCGCTCGTCATCCCGGCGGCGCTCATGGACCCGGCCCACGAATACGACCTGCTCTGGGATGCGCTCGACCGGCTGCTGACCCTTTCCGAGCCGCCGACCGTCATCTGCTGCGCCAACGACAAGATGGCCATGCGCGTCTACGGCCTGTTGCGCGACCGCGGTCTGCGCGTGCCCGAGGACATCTCCGTCGCCGGCTATGACGATTATCGCATCATTGCCGATCACCTTCACCCCGGCCTTTCAACCGTGGTCCTGCCATACGAGACCATGGGCGCGCGGGCCGCGCAGCGCCTGCTGCGCATCATCAGGGGTCAACAAGAACCCGGCACGACCAGCACCGAACTGGTTTCCGGGCCACCGGTCTGGCGAGGCTCCGTCCTCTCCCGGACCGCAAACATCCTGGATTTTCAGTCTATTGGGAGGAACAACACATGAAGAAGCTTACCATAATCACCAGCGCCCTGCTCATCGGTACGGCCCTTGGCGGTCCTGCCCTGGCCCAGACCGAGCTGAGCATGTGGTATCACGGCGCCGGCAACGAGGTCGAAGGCAAGCTCATCGGCCAGATCGTCAGCGATTTCAACGCCAGCCAGTCGGACTGGACCGTCGTCGTCGAGAGCTTCCCGCAGGAAAGCTATAACGATTCCGTCACCGCCGCGGCTCTGGCCGGCAATCTGCCCGACATTCTCGACATGGACGGGCCGAACATGCCGAACTGGGCCTGGGCCGGCTATGTGCAGCCTCTGCCCATCGACGAGGCCAAGGTCGCCAGCTTCCTGCCCGGCACCAAGGGCATCTGGGACGGCCAGCTCTATTCGATCGGGCTTTGGGACGCCGCCGTGGCGCTTTACGCCCGCAAGTCGACGCTCGACGAGCTCGGACTCAGGGTGCCCACTCTTGACGCGCCCTGGACCGGCGAGGAATTCATGGCCGCCCTCGATGCCGCCAAGGCCTCAGGCAAGTACGAATATGCCTTCGACCTCGGCATGAACGACATGGGCGAATGGTATCCTTATGCCTTCTCGCCGTTCCTGCAGTCTTTCGGCGGCGACATTGTCGACCGCTCGACCTACAAGACGGCCGAGGGTGCCCTCAATGGCGACGCCGCCCTCGCATTCGGCGCCTGGTGGCAAAAGCTCTTCGCCGAGGGCTATGCGCCCGGCACCTCCGAGAGCCCGGCCGACCAGACCAACGGCTTCATCGACGGCTCGTTCGCCTTCCAGTGGAACGGCAACTGGCGCGCCGTGGCGACGATGGCCGAGGTCGATGATGTGATGTTCCTGCCCGCGCCCGATTTCGGCAACGGCAACAAAATCGGCGGCGGCTCCTGGCAGTTCGGCGTTTCCGCCACGTCCGACAATCCGGAAGGCGCGGCAGCCTTCATCGAGTTCGCCATTCAGGACACGTACCTGGCGGCGTTCTCCGATGCCATCGGGCTGGTCCCGTCGACCCCGTCGGCGGCGCAGCTGACCGAGAATTACAAGGAGGGCGGACCGCTTGCCGTGTTCTTCGGCCTCTCCAACGAGCAGGCGCTTCTCCGCCCGGTGACCCCGGGCTACGTGGTCCAGGCCAAGGTCTTCACCAAGGCCCTGGCCGATATCGCCAACGGCGCCGATGTCGCCGATACCCTCGATGCGGCTGTCGACGAGATCGATGCCGACATCCAGAAGAACGACGGCTACGGCCACTAGTTCTCCTCCCCGACGGGCCCGCATCGCTTCCGGCGGTGCGGACCCGGCGCTCGCAGCTCTAGCGGAGCGATCCGATGGCCACGAAACTCACCCGCTCGAACGGCGCCGGATGGGCGTTCGCGTTGCCAGGCGTTTTCCTGATAGCGATGTTCATCATCGTGCCCTTCCTGTTCGGGTTCTGGTTCTCGCTGACCAACCAGCGGCTGGTCTCGCCCAACCCGACCCAGTTCGTCGGGATCGAGAACTACCAGAACCTGCTCGGCCTTGCAGTGATCACCATCGAGCCGGAGCGCGACGACAAAGGCCAGGTCGTGCGCGACGACAAGGGTGAAATCGCGTATCCGCGCGTTCGCACCATCACGCGCAGCGACGCGTATCCGCAATATAGCGGCATGCGTGAGTGGTTCCGCTGGCAATGGGGCGACAACGCCAATGTCGTGATCGCCAGCGATGTCGTCTTCATGAAGGCGCTCGCCAACACCTTCATCTTCGTGCTGTTCATCGTACCGCTACAGGGCGGCGGCGCCTTGCTGCTGGCGCTGCTGATCAATCAGAAATTGCGGGGCATCAATGCCTTCCGCACCATCTACTTCATGCCGGTCGTCATCTCGATCGTCGTCATCTCCCTGCTCTGGCGCTTTATCTACGATGGCAGCGACGGGCTCTTGAACAACATCCTCAATGTCTTGAGCTTTGGCCTGTTCCAGCCGGTCGACTGGCTCGGACGCACCGACACCGCCCTTGGCGCCATCATCGTCATGTCGGCCTGGCAGGCGGTCGGCTTTCACATGGTCATCTGGCTTTCGGGCCTGCAGACCATTCCGCCGACCCTTTACGAGGTCGCCGCCATCGAAGGCGCATCGGGCTGGCAGACCTTCCGCTACGTCACCTGGCCGGGCCTGAGAAACACCGCCATTCTCGTCCTCATCGTCATCACCATGCAGGCCTTCGCCCTGTTTTCCCAGATCGACGTGATGACCAAGGGCGGCCCGCTCGATGCGACCCAGACCCTGGTGTTCCAGGCGGTCGAGCGCGGCTACGGCAAGCAGGACATTTCCGGCGGCTCGGCCATTTCGGTGATCCTGTTCTTCATGGTTCTCGCCATCTCGCTCACGCAGCGCTTTCTGACGCGGGAGCGCAAATATGGCTGAGATCTCCTCCCGGAACCGCGGCCTAAGGCTGTTCGCCCGCTATCTGGTGCTGGCGCTCGTCGCCGTGGTCTTCATGTTTCCGCTGGTCTTCATGGTGGTGAGCTCGTTCAAGCCGGATGGCCAGCTTCTGGCCGACACCTCGAGCTTCAGGGCCTTCCTGCCGGTCGGGGATATCAGCCTCGACAATTACCGGGCCGCCTTCGAACGCGCCCCCATCGGCCAGTTCATGTTCAACTCGGTCATGATCACTATGGTGACGGTCACCCTGTCGATCGGCATCTGCTCGCTCGCCGGCTTTTCCTTCGTGTTTCTCGACTGGTCCGGGCGCGGCGTGATCCTGTCCATCGTGCTTGCGACACTGATCATCCCGTTCGAGACCATCGCCGTGCCGCTCCTGCTCGTCGTGTCGCGCCTGCCCTGGGTGGGTCTTGACGGCGTCGAGTGGGGCTGGCTCAACACCTATCGGGTGCAGATCGTTCCGTGGATCGTCGACGCGCTGACGATTTTCCTGTTCGTCCAATATTTCAAGGACCTGCCGCGCGAGTTGATCGAGGCGGCGCGCGTCGAGGGCGCGAGCTGGCTGCAGGTCTACGCCCGCATCGTCATGCCGCTGTCCGGGCCGGTGCTGGCCACGGCGGCGATCCTCAAGTCGCTCAAGATGTACAACGAACAATATCTCTGGCCGCTCATCGTCGTTCAGGACGAGGCGCACCGGCCGATCATGGTGGGCCTAGGCTATTTCTTCCAGCTCAATGTCGCCTGGGGCGAACTCATGGCCTACCTCACGCTCATTTCGGTGCCGGTTCTGGCCTTTTACCTCTTCATGCAGCGTGCCTTCATCGCCTCCATCGCCTCGACCGGCGTCAAGGGCTAGTTCGGACAAAATAATGGTCCTCAAACTCGACAACCAATGGATCTGGGACAGCTGGTACGCCCGCAAGGGCGATCTCTGGCACGCCTTCTTTCTCAAGGCCGACAAATCGCTCGGCGACCCGGATCTCAGGCATTTCAACGTCTCGCAGGGTCACGCGACAAGCACCGATCTGACCAATTGGAGCTATCTCGGCACGACGATCAGCCCGTCCGACGGCCCGGCATTCGATGACATGACGGTGTGGACCGGCTCGGTGATCGCGGGACAGGACGGGCTCTGGCACCTGTTCTATACCGGCGGCAGCCGCGCTGAGAACGCCCTCATCCAGCGCATCGGCCATGCCGTTTCCGAGGACCTGCACCATTGGCGGCGCACCGGCCGGGACGGCCTGTGTCTCGACATGAAAGGCCCCGCCGCCCGCCACTACGAGACCGCGCACATGATCGGCCACTGGCACGACCGCGCCATGCGCGATCCCTTCGTCATCGCCGATCCGGAGGGCGAGGGTTATCTCATGTTCTTCACCGCCCGCGCCGAAGGCGTCGCCGAGGCCAATGCCGGCGGCGCCATCGGTTTGGCCACCTCGCCCGATCTCGACACCTGGACGCTCGAGCCGCCGGTCTTTGTCGGCGGCTTCGGGCAGCTGGAAGTGCCTCAAGTCTTCGAAACCGGCGGCCGCTGGTATTGCCTGTTCTGCACGTCGGCCCAGCATTGGTCCGAGGCCTATCGAGCCGCCAATCGGCAACCGCCCGTCACCGGCAGCCATTATCTCATGGCCGACAACCCGCGCGGCCCCTGGCGCATCGCCCCCGGCCCGTTCTTCGATGGCGCCCTGCCCTCGCATCGCTACGCCGCCCGCATTCTCGACACCGACAAGGGCCTGCGGATCCTCGGTTTCGCCGATGGCGGCAAGACCGATTTCGGCGGCTACATCTTCGACCCCGAACCCGTGTCGGTCGACGCGGAAGGGTTGCTGCGCATTGTCACCAATGGAAAGGCGGCAGACTGATCATGGCCCATGTCAAGCTGACCAGTGTCCGCAAGAGCTTCGGGTCCGTCGAGATCATCATGGGCGTCGACATCGAGATCGACAGCGGCGAATTCGTCGTCTTCGTCGGCCCGTCCGGCTGCGGAAAATCGACGCTCTTGCGCATGATCGCCGGGCTCGAGGACATCACCTCCGGCACCATCGAGATCGGCGGGCGCGTGGTCAACGACCTGCCGCCCAAGGACCGCTCCATCGCCATGGTGTTCCAGTCCTACGCCATCTTCCCGCACATGTCGGTGAGGGAAAATGTCGGGTTCGGCCTCACCATCAAGGGCGTCGACAAGGCCGAAAAGGAGAAGAAAGTCCTCGAGGCAGCGCGCATCCTGCAGATGGAGAACCTGCTCGACCGCCGCCCGAGCCAGTTGTCCGGCGGCCAGCGCCAGCGCGTCGCCATCGGCCGCGCCATCGTGCGTGACCCGTCGGTGTTCCTGTTCGACGAGCCGTTGTCCAATCTCGACGCCGCCCTAAGGCTCGACATGCGCATGGAGATCGGCAAGCTCCACCAGTCCCTTGGCGCCTCGATGATCTACGTCACCCACGACCAGATCGAGGCCATGACGCTGGCCGACAGGATCGTCGTGCTGAAGGACGGACAGGTCATGCAGACCGGCACGCCGATGGAATTGTTCCACAATCCCGACAACCTGTTCGTCGCCGGCTTCATCGGCGCCCCGCGCATGAACTTCTTCGAGGTCGATGCCGCCCCGGTCGGCAACGGCGCCTACCGGATCGGCGCCCCCGATGTCGCCGAGACCGTCGTGACCGCGAAAAAGCCCCTGCCCGAGGGCGAAAGAGCCATTCTCGGCATCCGTCCGCAGCACCTGTCTCTGATCGATGATGCCGGCGCCGCCAGCGCCGACCAGGGCGTTTTGACCGGCAAGGTCGCTCTCGTCGAGCGGCTCGGCACCGAGACCATCGTCAACCTCAGCCTGCCCTCCGGCGCCGTCCTCATCGCCGCGCTCGATGGCGACAATCCGGTGGCCATGGGCAGCGCGGTGACGCTGGCCTACGCCCGCACCGACGCTCATCTTTTTGCAAAGGAATAGGGCCGGCCGCTCGGCCAGCCCCGTGCCCCAAACCGGGATCAGGTCCCCGGCGCCCGCCACATCGAATTGGTGACGCCCTCGTCGACCAGCCGCTTCTGCGCCGCATAGGCGATTTGCCAGCGTTCGCGCGCCTCGTCATAGACGGCGCGATGCGCCGTGTTCGGCGCGACCTCGCGCTCCCAGCGGACGAAAGCACTGCCCGCCTCGCCAAGACTTGCGAACTGGGCAATGCCGGTCGCGGCCGCGGCGGCGCCCCCGAGCGCCGTCGCCTCTCGCACCTTGGGGATGCGGATTCGCCGCCCGGTCACGTCGGCGACGATCTGCGGCCACAACCGTCCCTTGGAGGCGCCACCGGCCAGCGTCAGAGGCCCGGTGCTGTCGACCGAAGCAAAGGCCTCGACGCGGGCGAGATTGACCGAGGCGACAATAGCGGCATTCTCCTGAATGGCCCGGAAGATCGAGCCCTTGTTGGCCACGGCCGGGTCGATGCTGAGATTGAGCAGCGACGGCGCCGCATGGTACCAATTGCCGAAATCCATGGCGTCTGAGAAGACCGGGATGATGCCGTTGGCCCCGACCGGCGCCTGCATGGCCAGGTCTTCGAGCAGGTCATAGGCATCGCGCCCCTCCTGCTCGGCTCGCCGCACCTCCTCGGCGCAGAACACGTCGCGGAACCAGCGCGCCGTCAGTCCGACGAAAAAGCTGATCGCCTCGGCCTGGTTGGTGCCGCCGAGCGCGGCGCTGTTGACGCGCACCCGCATGGTCGTATCGACCGAACCTTGCGGGATGTTGACGACCTGCTGCCAGAACGTGCCGCCGAGCACGGCCGCATCGCCCATTTCGGTGACCCCGAGGCCAATCGAACCCATCTGCACGTCGCCGCCGCCGGCAGCGAAGGGCGTGCCCTCGTCAAGTCCGGTTTCCGCCGCCGCCTGCCGTGTCACCGTGCCGATGACCGTGCCGGGCTCGACGACGCGCGGAAACATCGCCCGGTCGAGCCCGGCGCGGGCGATCAGCACGTCCGACCAGTCGCGGCGGGAGAGGTCCATCAGGCCATTGGTCGAGCCGTTGGTCGGCTCGACGGTGATCTCGCCGGTCAGCCTTGCGCCGATCCAGTCGTTGATCATCGAGATCGCCCGCGCTCGAGCGAAGGTCTGGGGCGCGTGTTTTTTCAGCCAGTTGAGGCGCGGCAAGGCCCCGAGGGCGAAGGTCTCGCCGGAAATCTCGTAGAATCCGCGCTCGAAATCGGCGGACCGCGCCTTGAGTTCGGCGACCTCGGCACCGGCGCGGCTGTCGACATTGGCGACGCCCCAGATTTCCCGGCCGGCGCCGTCGTAGAGAATGATCGCCTCGCGCATCGAGGTGGCGCTGATCGCGGCGATGTCGGCGCCGGTCAAACCGCAGTTTTCAAGGGCCTTGCCGATGCAGCGCTTGAGGAGCGCCCAGCCGCCCTCGACATCGAAGGCCATGGAACCGGGCACGCCCGCCTCGGGCAGATGGCGCCACTCCTCTTGGGCGAAGCCGGCCTGGTTGCCGTCGCGATCGAATATCACGGCCCGGCCGCTGCCGGTGCCGGCGTCGATGACGAGCAGATGCGTTTTCATCTGGCCCTCCTCAGCAAGGCCTCGGCGGTGGCCTGGTCGGTGACAAGAATATTGGCGAGCCGGCCGCGCAACAGCCCCAGAATCGCGTCGACCTTGTGCGATCCGGCCGCGGCGGCTGCCAGGTTGGGGATTTTCCGCAAATCGTCCGGCGGTACCGCCACGACGTGCTTGTGCAGGTCGAGATCGAGGATTTCGCCGTCGGCGTCGTAGAAGTAGCCGAGAATGTCGCCAACCGCGCCGCGCCGGGCATAGAGGTCGATCTCGGCGCTCGTACAATAGCCGTAGCGCACCAGCGTCGCCGAGCTCGACACCGCGCCCACCCCGATCAGCGCCATGCGCGCCGTCGCCGCCATGTCGAGCACATGCCGGACATAAGGCTCGCGCCTCAGCATCTCGGCCAGCTCGATCGAGGAGACGCGCAAGGGCGTCGGGATCAGATGGGCGTTGTTCTGCGGCCCGAACAGCCCGGTCGTGCCGATATAGGCCGAGACGCCGCCGGTCAGGCTGACCAGCGCGATATTGGCCTGTGGAAAGACCGGCGCGGTATAGCGCAGCGCCATTGTCGTGGTCTCGCCCCAGCCGATGGCGAGCAGGTCGTCCTGTTCGAGCTTTTGCACCAGATAACTGGCGGCGGCGCGGCCGACGCGCGGCACCACGGCCATATCGCTGGCGTCCGGCACGACGCGCGAATCGACCAGACCGAAGGCCGAAACCAGTTCATTCTGCAGCGTCAGGCAGCCGGCATGGGGCGAATTGATCCGCAATTCGATCAGGCCCGATTGCCGGCCCTTTTCCAGAAGCCGGGACACCTTGATACGCGAAACGCCGAGCATGTCGGCGATCTGATTCTGCGTGAGCCCGTCATTGTAATAGTGCCATGCCGCGCGCGTGATCTGTTCCACCTCGTCGACGTCCGTGGGCAGCGCCGGATCGTGCAATGACATGTCTTGGTTCATGATCGGAAGCGTCCTCCTTCTGTACAAACGATCATCAGATGATCACGGTGTCAACATGGACAGTGCAAAAACCGGGATATCGGCCGAATTTTTGCCTAATTTTTAGTCTCGGCGCTTGACAGTCGTGTTCATTTGGTTTTCTCTGGTGCAAATGATCGCTGCCACCGCAAGCCGGACGAAACGCGTCCGGGTCGGCAATCGCGGCAAGGCTTCGACACCCCGGGAGGCATTCGATGTTCGTTCAGCTCGTTCATATCCGGATCAAACCGGGACGCCTTAAGGAGTTTTTCGAGGTCTTTCGCGTCAATTTCGACGGCACGCGGTCCGAGCCGGGCAATTACCGGTTCGATGTGTTGCAGGATGTCGACGACGAGCACCATTTCGTTGTCTACGAGGCTTTCGAGAACGAGGCGGCGGTCAATGCCCATCGCCAGACCGAGCACTACCGCTTCACCACGGCGGGCCTTAGGGACCTGATGACAACCGAGTCGCGGGAAAAGGACTTCTTCCGCATGGTCATGCCTGATCACGCAGCGGCGCTGGCGGGGGAATGACGCCATGCCCGCCCCGTCCGTCCAGTCCCTGAAAGAGCGCTGCCGCGGCATCAGTGCCGGCATTTTCGCCGCACCGTGTGGCGCGCTCGCGGACTCCACCCGCAGGCTGGCGGACTGGGGCGGGCAGCTTATACATTTCGACGTCATGGACGGCGTCTTCGTGCCCCAGATCACCGCCGGCCCCGACTTCGTCAAGGCGCTCGGCGACGGCATGGTGCGCGACGTCCACCTGATGGTCGAATGCCCCGATCGCCATGTCGCCGCTTTCGCCGAGGCCGGTGCCGACATCATCAGCGTGCATGTCGAGGCGCCGGGCGCCGCCCGGGCGCTCGCCGCCATCCGCGCCGCGTCCGCCGAACTGGGACGGCCGATCCTTGCCGGTCTCGCCATCATGCCGGACACGCCGCTGGCCGACCTTGTTCCCCTTCTTAATCCGGCGCCGGACCTTATGCTGGTGCTGGCGCTCGATCCACGGCGCAAAGCTCCTCCGTGCGTCGGCGAAGCGGCGGCGCGGGCCAGGGCCATCAGAGAAATGGCCGCGCCCGCCCGCCCGCTCGTCGCCATCGACGGCGGCATCACCGAGCAATCGATCGCCGAAGCCATGTGCGCCTCGCCGGATTTCGCCGTCTCCGGCAGCGCCATATTCCGCGCCGCCGCACCCGAAGCGGCTTTCCGCCGCCTTGCCGGCGCGCTGCGCCGAACGGCTCCCGACGGAGTACCCGCATGACCGATCAGCCAATGTCCGACGCGCCTCTGGTCGCACTGCGCGGCATCTGGAAGGTCTTCGAGAGCGTCACCGTGTTGCGCGGCGTCGATTTCGACATCTATCCCGGCCAGGTCCACGCCCTGCTCGGCGGCAATGGCTCGGGCAAGTCGACCATGGTCAAGATCATTTCCGGCGCCTACCAGCCGACCGCCGGAACCATAGAGATCGGCGGGGTGCCCACTGTTTTGTCGACGCCTTCGGAGGCCCATGCCCACGGCATCTACATGGTGCCGCAGGAGCCGCATATCTTCCCCAACCTCACGGTCATGGAAAATCTGACCACGGGGCTTCAGGGCGACGCCGCAGAGATCGCCCGGCGCGCCCGCGACATCGCCCACGATATCGGCCTCAATGCCGATTTCGCCGCGCCGGGCGGTGAATTGTCGATCGCCAACCAGCAACTGGTCGAGATCGTGCGCGGATTGCTGCGCAACGCCAAGGTGCTGATCCTTGATGAACCGACCTCGTCGCTGACCCGCCGCGAGGTCGCGAGCCTTGCCACCCAGATGCACAATCTCAAGTCGCGCGGCATCGGCCTTTTGTTCATCTCGCACCGGCTCAACGAGGTGCTCGAACTCACCGATCACATCAAAGTCCTGCGCGACGGCGGCTTCGTGCTCACCGCGCCCGCTTCGGAGCTGACCACGGACATGCTGGTCGAGGCCATGCTGCCGGCTGGTTTCACCCCGCCGGCCGCCACCGCCGACAGGCAGATCAGGCGCGACGGCGAAGCCGCCGTCCTGAGCGTTGCCGGCCTTTGCTCGCAGGTCTTCCGCGACGTCAGCTTCGAGGTCTTCCCCGGCGAGGTCGTCGGCATTTCCGGCGTCGTCGGTTCGGGCCGCACCGAACTGGCCGAGGCCATCTACGGCATCGATACCGACGCCACCGGCGCCGTCACGATCGCCGGCGTGGCTGCGCCGCGGCGCACCCCGCAGATTTGCCAGGAGCTCGGCCTCGCCTATGTGCCCGAGGATCGCCATGCTCACGGCATCTTCCTCGCCCTGCCCTGTGCCCAGACCATTTCCTCGAGCGTTCTGTCGCTCGGCCGCTCGCGCTTCATGAGCGAGGCCCGTGAGGTCGCGATGGCCGCCCGCTTCGTCGAGCGCCTGCGCATCAAGCTCGCCTCGCCGCTGCAGGTGGCCCGCACCCTTTCCGGCGGCAACCAGCAGAAAATCGTGCTCGCCAAGACCCTCGCGCCCGAGCCGCGCGTCATCATCCTCGACGAGCCGACGCGCGGCATCGACGCCCGCGCCCGCCAGGACGTCTACCGCATCATCCGCGAACTGACCGCCGACGGCGTCGGTGTCGTCGTCATCTCCTCCGAGGTCGGCGAGATCGCCGAGGTTTCCGACCGCATCATGGTGATGAAACGCGGACGGCTCACCGAACTGCCCGCCGGCGTCAAGGGGATCGAGCAGATCTCCGCGGCCACTTTCGACGCGAACGGAGGCGTTTCGGCATGATGAAGGTTTTCAAGAGCCGCGAATTCCTGGTGCTGGTGCTGCTGGTGGTGCTGATCCTGTCGGTCGCCACGGTCAACAAGGCCGTGCTCAACCCGATCACGCTGATCAACATCGTCAATTCCGCGCTGTTCCTGATGCTGATCGCCATGGGCCAGATGTTCGTCGTCCAGACCCGCGGCATCGACGTGTCGGTCGGCGCCATTGCCGGCATTTCCGCCGTCATCTTCGGCTTCGCGCTCAATGCCGGCCTGCCGCTGCCGGTCGCCATGCTCTTCGCGCTTTTGACCGGCCTCGTCGCCGGTTCGATCAACGCCGTCGGCGTCGTCTTTGTCGGCATTCCGCCGATTATCATGACCCTCGGCACGCTCGGCGCCTATCGCGGCTTCATGCGTGTGCTTACGGGTGGCAGCTGGATCGAATCCATTCCGCAATCGATCAAGTCTCTGGCTGTCACCCGCTTTTTCTCCGTTCCGCTGATGGTCTGGGCCGTCGCGGCCCTGGTCGTCGTCGTCGCCGTGCTTCTGGCGCGCATCAAGGCGGCCCGCAATTTCTACGCCGTCGGCGACAATTACGACGGCGCCTACCTGCTCGGCATCAACGTCAAGGCGACCCGGTTCGCCGCCTTCGCCCTGGCCGGCCTGTTCTCCGGCGCCGCCGCCATCGTCTTCACCGGCCAGATCGGCTTCGTGCCGATGCAGACCGGCAATGGCCTCGAATTGAAGGCCATCGCGGCCGTGGTGCTCGGCGGCGTCTCGCTGATGGGCGGCACCGGCTCGATCTGGTCAGCCGTCATCGGCGCGCTGTTCCTGACCACCGTCGATTCCATGATGATCTTTTTGAAAGTGCCCGGTTCCTGGAACAATGCCGTCGCCGGCGCCGTCCTGCTCGCCGTCGTCGTGTTCGACTACCTCATCCGCCGCTCGGTCAGGCGCCGCCAGCTCGCGGCCCGCGCCGCCGAGATGCGCCGGTCCGAGATCGAGGCCGAAGGCGCCAAATCCATGCCCAAGTCCGCCAACAAGACCCTTCAGCCCACGGAGGCCTCGTCATGAAATTCGCGAGCTGGCTCAGGAGCTGGGAGTTCATGCTGGCCATCGTGCTGGCGGTGGAACTGATCGTGCTCGGCATCATCAACCCGGCCTTCCTCAACATCGAGAACCTTTTGTTCTCGACCTCCGATTTCGTCCACGTCATCATCGCCGCGATCGGCCTCACCCTCATCATCATGACCGGCGGCATGGACATTTCCGGCGTCTCCGTGATGGGCATGGCTTCGATCGTCTGCGGACTGAGCTATGTCGCCGGCGCCCCGATCGAGCTGGCCGTGGCCATCGCGCTCGTGGTCGGCTTCGCCGCCGGCTCGTTCAACGGCACCGTGGTCGCCAATACCGACGTCAATCCGCTCGTCATCACCCTGGCCATGATGTTCCTTTATGCCGGCATCGCCACCGGCCTGCCGACGCTTCTGGACATGATGGGCTTCGCCTCCATGGGACCGGGCGGCTTCGAGGCCTATCAATACGAGGGCATTTCCGGCCTGCCCAAGCATTTCACCTGGATCGGCACCGGCGGCATCGGCTGGATTCCTAATCCGCTGATCATCACCATCGTGCTCGCCGCCGCCGCGTCCTGGCTGATGCTCGGCACCCGCTTCGGCCGCTATCTCAAGCTGATCGGCGTTTCCGCCGACGTCGCCCGCTATACCGGCGTGCCGGTCAAGCGCACCCTGATCGCCGTCTACGCCATCAACGGCTTCGGCGCCGCCGTCGCCGGCCTGGTGCTGACCGCCTATTTCACCTCGGCCCGTTCCGATCTCGGCGCCGATGCGCTGTTGAACATCATCACCGCCGTGGTCCTTGGTGGCTCGTCGATCTATGGCGGCCAGGGCTCGGTCCTCGGCACCTTCCTTGCCGGCCTCGCGCTCGGCTATCTCCGCCAAGGGCTTTTAGCCCTCGGCATCACCTCGGACGTGGTTCCGGTCATCGTCGGTTCCGTGCTCATCGGCACGGTGGCCCTCAAGATCGGCATGTCCGTTCTCAACACCAAACGCGCCAATCGCGCGGCCTATGCGGCCGAACGGATGGCGGTGAGCGGAAACGGCGGATGACCGTCGGTCGTCCCAACCACAGAGGCCGGGCAACGGCTCATGACAACCCACACTCTCAAAGAGGAGGAACTGCAATGACTCTCGGAAAACTCGCGCTCGGTTTCGCTGTCGCATCGCTGATGCTGTCGGCTTCCGCCATTTCGGCAAGTGCCGCGGATGCCCGGATCGCCTTCATTCCCAAGCTCACCGGCGTCGGCTTCTTCGAATCCGGCGGCAAGGGCGCCATGGCGATGGGCGCCGAACTCGGCATCGACGTCAAGTATGACGGCCCGTCGGAAGCCTCCGTGTCCGGCCAGGTCGAATTCATCAACAACTTCGTCAACCAGGGCTACGACGCGATCGCCATTTCGTCGCTGTCGCCCGACGGTTTGTGCGAAGCGCTCAACCGTGCCGCCGAAAAGGGCGTCAAGGTCCTGACCTGGGACAGCGACGTCAATCCCGAATGCCGCTCCTATTACATCAACCAGGGCACGCCCGAACAGCTCGGCCGGCTTCTGGTGACCATGGCGGCCGACCAGATGGACGATCCGACCGCGGCCAAGAAGGTGGCCTTCCACTATTCGTCGCCGACCGTGACCGACCAGAACCAGTGGGCGGAAGTGGCCAAGAAGGTCATCGCCGAGGAATATCCGAGCTGGGAGGTCGTGGCGACCGAGTTCTCGAACCAGGACGCCCAGAAGGCCGTGCAGGTCCCGACTGCCCTGTTCCAGACCTATCCCGACCTCGACGCGATCATCTGCCCCGATGCCAACGCCCTTCCCGGTTCGGCCCAGGCCGCCGAGAATCTCGGCATCGCCGGCAACGTGATCATCACCGGCTTCTCGACGCCGAACACCATGCGCCAGTATGTGAAGTCCGGCACCGTCGACGCGTTCGGCCTGTGGGACGTGGTCGTCCAGGGCAAGCTCTCGGTCTTCGTGGCCAACGAAATGGTCCAGGGCAAGACCTTCAATGTCGGCGACAAGATCGAAGTCCCCGGCATCGGCACCGTCGAAATCTCGCCGAATTCGGTGCAGGGCTATGACTACGAAGCCGAAGGCAACGGCATCATCCTTCTGCCCGAGCGGACCGTCTTCACCGCCGAGAACATCGACAATTTCGACTTCTAGTCGATCCATGCGCATCCCGCCGCGGCTCCGGCCGCGGCGGCAGCCTGCTTGCTCTCCACATCGAACGCGCGCCCGGCGCGCGAAAGGAAAACGACAATGGCCGACCTGGACGACATCAAGGACGGGAAGGATTTCGGACTGGATCGTCCTGCAATAGCTGAAGGCTTCTTCGTCAAGGGCAGCGCCCATCTCGACTGGGGCATGCAGCATCGCCTTTCCCAGATCTTCAATCCCAAGACCGGCCGCACGGTCATGCTCGCCTTCGACCACGGCTATTTCCAGGGCCCAACCACCGGGCTCGAACGCATCGACCTCAACATCCAGCCGCTGGTTGAATATGCCGACGTCATGATGGCGACGCGCGGCTCGCTGCGCGCTTCGATCAGCCCGGCGACGCAGAAGCCGGTCGTCCTCAGGTGCTCGGGCGGCAATTCCATTCTCGGCGAGCTGTCGAACGAAGCGGTCGCCGTCAATGTCGAGGACGCCATCCGCATGAACGCCGCGGCCATGGCGGCACAGATCTATATCGGCGCCGAATTCGAGCACCAGTCGATCAAGAACGTCATCCAGCTCATCGACACCGGCATGCGCTACGGCATCCCGACCCTCGCGGTCACCGGCGTCGGCAAGGCCATGGCGCGCGACGCCCGCTATTTCGGCCTGTCGACGCGCATCGCCGCCGAAATCGGTGCCCAGTACGTCAAGTCCTACTATATCGAGGAGGGCTTTGCCCGCGTTGTCGCCGGCTGTCCGGTGCCGATCGTCATCGCCGGCGGCAAGAAGCTGCCCGAACGCGACGCGCTCGAAATGGCCTATCGCTCGATCGACGCGGGCGCCGCCGGCGTCGACATGGGCCGCAACATCTTCCAGTCCGACGATCCGGTGGCGATGATCCAGGCGGTTCGCGCCGTCGTCCACGATCTTCAAACGCCGGACAAGGCGTTCCAGCTCTACAACGATCTCAAGAAGAAGGGCTAAACCCACCTCCCGAGCTATCCTCACACTCGCGCCCCGGTCCTGCCGGGGCGTTGTTTTTTTGACATGGCCGGAATTGTCACCCATGTCTGGGGCGCAACCTGTTACCCATGTCTGCGGGTTGGAAAAAGAGGGCGGTGGCGGGAGCGACGGGACTCGAACCCGCGACCTCCGGCGTGACAGGCCGGCGCTCTAACCAACTGAGCTACGCCCCCTTCGGCGCGGTCGGTAAACGGGACCGCGAAAGGACGCGTCGGTTTAGCGGGCGGTCCGGGTCAAGTCAAGCGGCATGCGCGGGCAAATCGGCGCGAAATTCCCGGGGGCCGCCACAGGCCCGGATTTCAGGACTTGAAGCCGGTCGTGACAATGCCGATCTTTCGTGAAAGCCTGCGCCAAACCGTGAGTCTGCCGCGCGAAGCCACCCGCATCGCGACAGCCTCCAGAGGTTCGTCCAGCGCAGGCGGAGGCTCTCAGGGACATCAAATGAAACTCGATACCGTCGCCCTCGCCCTTGTCGTCATCTTCGCCGTTCTGTGGCTCGCAACGCTGGTCACCGGGCTATTGGCTGCCATCCCCTTCGGCGTTGTCGGCCTGATCCCGGTTGCCATCGTGCTGGCGCTGCTGGTCGAGATCATCCGCCAGCGCCGCGCCAACAAGGAAGACGACTACTATTCCAAGAACGTCGACAAATAGCCTCGCTTGAGGCGACGTTGCGGCCGGTTCGCCGGTTCGCAAGCGCGTCGACCCGAACACCCGGCACCATGCCATACCAAAGGACCGCTCCGATGCTGATCGCCACATCCGAAAAGATCGAAGGCCGCGAGATCGCCGAGACCCTCGGCCTCGTGCGCGGCAATACCATCCGCGCCCGTCATGTCGGCACCGACATCATCGCCGGATTGAGAAACCTCGTCGGCGGCGAGGTAACCGAATACACCAAGCTTTTGGGCGAAGCGCGCGAGCAGGCGCTCGACCGCATGGTCGCCGAGGCCGAACGGCTCGGCGCCGATGCCATTGTCGGCATGCGCTTCGCCACCTCGATGGTGGCCCAGGGCGCCGCCGAAATCCTCGCCTACGGCACCGCCGTCAAGCTGGCCTGAGCCTTTTGCGCCTTGCCTGGCCGATCGCCTTGTGGCTGGCGCTGGTTCCGGCATGGCCGGCCCCGGCCGCCGAAGCTGTTGCCGTGCCGCGTGACGCCATCGGCAAGGTCAACTATGCTGGCTTCTCGACCCGCGGCCAGTGCACCGGCGTGCTCGTCGCGCCCGACCGCGTCCTGACGGCGGCGCATTGCCTGCGCCGACACGGCGACGGCGATGCGCTGCCGCCCGGCCAGATCCATTTCCTCGCCGGCTACGACCGCGGAATCTACCGCGCCCATGCCCGCGCCGTCGACATGGACTTCCTGCCAGTCGACGCGAGCGCTGTGCAGGGCGTGCGCCTTTTGAGCGACGCCGCCCTCATCACGCTCGACATGACGCTCGATCTCGTGCCTGTCGATCTGGTTCCGCCGGGCGTCGCCATGCCGGATAGCGTCATTCATGCCGGCTATATGCTAAAGCGGCCGGAAGTGCTGACCGTCACCGAACCATGCGAGGTGCTGGCGCTCGCCTCGGGCCTGTGGGCCAGCAATTGCCACGCCGAACCGGGCAGCTCGGGCGGTCCCGTCTTCGCCCTGACCGACAACGGCCTGCAACTGGCTGGCATCGTCGCGGCAATCAACAACAGCGGCGCCAGCTTCATCGTGCCACTGGCGCTGATCCGCTCGCTTCTGCAGGCCGCACCGTCGGTGGCCGTGCCCGATCTGGAGACTGGCGGCTAGTTCGGACTGGCCAGCTGCCCTGTCTCAACCGCTCCGGTATCGATCGCCTCGCCGTTGCGCACCGAATCGCTGATCGATCCGATCAACGTCTGCTGATCGGGGTCGACGGCAAAATTGCCAAGATAGGCGATCTTGTCGGCAAGCAGCGGATTTGCCGTGCCGGGCACGTAATACGACTGGAGCTGCGCGACGAGCGCGGCGACGGCGCTCTGCAATTCCTCACCCGTCAGGCCGGCAAGCAGCGCGTCGATCGCGTCTTCGCAGTCCGCCAGAGTCGTCGTCTGCGACGCGCAATAGGCGGAAACGGCTTCGGTCGTCGTGAGATCGGAGGGTACCTGCGCCAGCGACACCGTAGCGATCGTACCCAAAGCAAAAATAAAGGCGACAATTAAAGGAAAGATACGCATCCCAAGCCTCCCGTTAAGCATTTGTTAATCTAGCATAATCGGATAGGCGCGGCAATATCGATCGCAGATTTCAAGTAAACGCGTAATATGACCGCAAGTGTTTACTTTACTGCGCGTGAAATGTGAAACGCGCGGCAGCACACGGATTTAGAGCATTTCCAGGTGAAGTGGACACCGGTTCGCCGTCCGGAAATGCGACAAACCAAGGGCTTGGAGCCTTTCAGTGTTTCCATGAAACACTGAAAGGCTCCAGTGCCCCGCGACCGCTTGAAAAAAACCATGTCGATGCGGAAAGGCACGCGAGGCAAAGGGACTGACTTGCGGGAAATCTGGTGGGCGGTGACGGGCTCGAACCGCCGACATCCACGGTGTAAACGTGGCGCTCTACCAACTGAGCTAACCGCCCCCGGGGCCTTTCCGGAGCAAGTGGCAGCCACTTTTCCGGCGCGAATGCGCGGTCCCCCGCGACCTGCCATGCCATCATAGGCGCATGAAGGGGCTGGCGCACCAGATAGACACGCGCTTGCCGCCAGTCAAGCAGCGCCGACGACGACGGGCCGAAACGCGAAAAGGGTCCCGCCGCATGACCGGCAGGACCCTTTTTGCGTGAAACCGGCCAGCGGGGCGAAAACCCTTGCGGCCGAAGGCGGGAACGCCGCCTAGTTCAGCGCGTCCTTGAGACCCTTGCCGGGCTTGAACTTGGGCTGGTTCGACGCCGGGATGTCGATCTCGGCTCCGGTGGCCGGATTGCGGCCCTTGGTGGCCTTGCGCTGGCTGACCGCGAATGTGCCGAAGCCGACAAGTCGCACCTCGTCATTCGACTTCAGAGCCGACGTGATGGCATCGAACACGGCGTCGACAGCCTCGCCAGCCTGGGTCTTGCTCAGGCCGGTCTTGTCCGCCACGACATTGGTCAGTTCGTTCTTGTTCATCTCAGTTCCTCGAAAATGACTGGCCCGCGCAGAGCCGTGCAAAACGCCGTCACACTTTTGCGATTCTGGGCAAAAGGCAAGGATTTCCGGGCCTCTCCCGGAAATCAGTGCCGCAAATCGCTCGTTCATGTTGAAAAATGCGTAAACACGGGGGACAAATGCCCGCCAACCGCGCCGCGACGACCCGGATCGCCGACGGGCGTGAGTTGGCGCGTCGCCGTCCAATCATGCCGCTCCGGTCGGCAAAACCGGCCGTCGCCTTATTCCCAGCATCAATGGCAGCGCCAGAAGATAGATGCAGGCGCCCACCAGCCAGATCAGGCCCGGCCATTCTGCACGCACCGCGAAATAGACACTCGAAAAGAACAGCGGTCCGAACACGGCGCTGAGGCTGACAAGACTCGCTAGGACGCCCTGAAGCTGGCCCTGCCTGTCGGCATCGACCTGTGTCGTGGTCAGCGACTGCAGGGCCGGTATGCCGATGCCGCCGAGCGCGAACAGGGGCGCGAGGGCGAACAGCACCCAGCCCTCACCGGTGACGCCGAGAATGGCCAGGGCCAGCAGTTCGCAGGCCATGCCGACGACAAGTGCCCAGCGCTCGCCGAGCCTTGCCACCGCCGGCCCGGTCAGGAAGGCCTGCGCCCCGGCATGGAACAGGCCGAACGCCCCGAGCGACAATCCGATCATGGTTCCGGTCCAGGCGAACCGGTCTTCGGAGAACAGCGCCCAGATCGTGCCGTACATGGTACCGACGAAATTCATGATCACGAAGATGGCGATCAGCGGAATGAGCGCCTTGAAGGTCAGCGCCCATTTGAGCGGCTTGAACGGGTTGAGCGTGTCCCAGGCGAAGGCAGCGCCCTTCTGGCCGCGCCGTGACTCGGGCAAAGCATAGAGCGCCAGCAGGAAATTGACGCCATTGAGCAGCGCCGCCGCGATGAAGGGCGCGCGCACCCAGATGTCTCCGAGCAAGCCGCCGAGCACCGGGCCGATGATGAAGCCGATGCCGAACATGGCGTGAAACAGGCCAAAGCGCTTGGCGCGCTCCTCTTCGGTGGAAATGTCGGTGATATAGGCCGTCGCCACCGCCATGTTGGCGCTGGTCACGCCGGAAATGGCGCGGCCGAGTACCAATATCCACAAATAGGGCGCGAAGGCCATGATGAGATAGTCGACGGCCGCGCCGGCCAGCGAAATCAAGAGGATCGGCCGCCGGCCGAACCTGTCGCTCAGAACGCCGAGCACGGGCGAGAACAGGAACTGGCAGGCCGAGTAGATCGCCATCATCAGCCCGAGCAGCGTCGCGACCTCGGTGACGTGTCCCACGTCCCGGAGCAGCGCCGGCAGGATCGGAAAGATCAGGCCGATTCCGACCGCATCGAGCATGACGGCGGCGAGTATGACGACCAGCGCCTTGTTCATGGCAAGCTCCTGGAATGGCCCCCAGGGGCCGACGACGGATAAGCGAGGCGCCGGCTCGCCGTACAGGGCGGATATGGCAGTCTTCACTGTCACAACATGGCAGCGGAAGCGACCACGATTGCGCGGTGGCGATCGGAAGATGCGCCGACGGCGACGCGCGCGGTGCGGCGTGCACATCGCCGTCGTCCGATCTCATTTAGGCATTCCGCGCGCCGCGCGCCAGATCCGGCAATAACAGGCCGCGTTTGCGGCGGACAAGACGAAAACGGCGCCCCCGAGGACGCCGTTTCGCCGTCATAGAATTGTGCCGGACGTCAGTGCGCCAGGCCCGTCGTCGCCTCGTCCGGCTCGATGTCGGGCTTGCCGCTGCTGGCCGGGGTCTCGTCGAACTCCCATTCGATCGGCTCGAGATCCCTGACGAGCGCATGCTTGAGAACGTCGTCCATCTTTGCGACCGGGACGATCTCCATCTTCTGCTTGACGGCATCGGGGATATCGACGAGGTCCTTGACGTTCTCCTCGGGGATCAGGACCTTCTTGATCCCGCCCCTGAGGGCCGCCAGCAGCTTCTCCTTGAGCCCGCCGATCGGCAGCACCCGGCCCCGGAGCGTGATCTCGCCGGTCATGGCCACGTCGTGCCAGACCGGTATGCCGGTCATTATCGAGGTGATGGCCGTTGCCATGGCGATGCCGGCCGACGGACCATCCTTCGGTGTAGCGCCTTCCGGCACATGGACATGGATGTCGCGCGTGTCGAACAGCGGCGGCTTGATGCCGAAATCGACCGAACGCGATTTCACATAGGCGGCCGCGGCGGTGATCGATTCCTTCATCACCTCCTTGAGGTTGCCGGTAACGCCCATGCGCCCCTTGCCGGGGGTGACGACGCCTTCGATGGTCAACAGCTCGCCGCCGACCGGCGTCCAGGCCAGGCCCGTGACGACGCCGACCCTGGGGTCCGCGTCGATCTCGCCGTGCCGGAACGGCGGCGGACCGAGATAGTCCTCGAGGCGCGGCACGTCGATCTCGATGCTGCCCGCCTTTTCGAGCGTCAGATCCTTGACCGTCTTGCGCATCAGCTTGGAGATTTCGCGCTTGAGATTGCGCACGCCGGCCTCGCGCGTGTAGCGCTGGATGACCGTTGTCAGCACCGTGTCGGGCAGCACGAATTCGTCGGGCTTCAGTCCGTTTTCCAGAAGCGTTTCCGGAATGAGATGGCGTTTGGCGATCTCCAACTTCTCCTCTTCGGTGTAGCCGGAGAGGCGGATGATCTCCATGCGGTCCATCAGCGGACCCGGAATGTTGAGCGTGTTGGCCGTGGTCACGAACATCACGTCCGAAAGGTCGTAGTCGACTTCGAGATAATGGTCGTTGAACGTGTTGTTCTGTTCCGGGTCGAGCACCTCGAGCAGCGCCGAGCTCGGATCGCCGCGGAAGTCCATGCCCATCTTGTCGATCTCGTCGAGCAGGAACAGCGGATTGGACTTGCCGGCCTTCTTCATCGACTGGATGACCTTGCCGGGCATCGAGCCGATATAGGTGCGGCGGTGGCCGCGGATTTCGGCCTCGTCGCGGACGCCGCCCAGCGACATGCGCACGAATTCGCGCCCCGTCGCCTTGGCAATCGACTTGCCCAGCGAGGTCTTGCCGACGCCCGGAGGCCCGACAAGGCAGAGGATCGGGCCCTTGAGCTTGCCGGTGCGATTCTGCACGGCGAGATATTCGATGATCCGGTCCTTGACCTTTTCGAGTCCGTAATGATCGGCGTCGAGCACTTCCTGGGCGTGGATCAGGTCCTTCTTGATCTTGGTCTTCTGCTTCCACGGGATCGACAGCAGCCAGTCGAGATAGTTGCGGACGACGGTGGCTTCCGCCGACATCGGGCTCATCTGCTTGAGCTTTTTCATCTCGGCGTCGGCCTTGAGCCGCGCCTCCTTGGAAAACTTGGTCTTTTTGATGCGTTCCTCGAGCTCGGCCAGTTCGCCCGCGCCCTCCTCGCCGTCGCCGAGTTCGCGCTGGATCGCCTTCATCTGCTCGTTGAGATAATACTCGCGCTGCGTCTTCTCCATCTGGCGCTTGACGCGGCTACGAATGCGCTTTTCGACCTGCAGGACGCCGATCTCGCCTTCCATCATCATCAGGATCTGCTCGAAGCGCTTGACCACCGAAACGGCGGCGAGGAGTTTTTCCTTGTCCTCGATCTTGACGGCGAGATGGCTGGCAATGGTGTCCGCGAGCTTTGAAGGATCCTCGATCTGCTTGACCGCGCCGACCACTTCCGCCGAAATCTTTTTGTTGAGCTTGACGTAATTGTCGAACTCATTGACCGCCGAACGGGCCAGCGCTTCGATCTCGGTCTTGTCGTCCTCGGGCTCTTCGAGGATAAGCGCCTCGGCCTCGAAATAATCGTCGACCTGCAGATAGCGGTCGACCTTGGCGCGCTTCAGCCCTTCGACCAGGACCTTCACCGTGCCGTCGGGCAGCTTCAGCAACTGCAGCACGCTGGCGATGGTGCCGTTCTCGTAGATTTCCTCGGGGGTCGGATCGTCGTTCTGCGCATCCATCTGGGTAACAATCAGGATGTGCTTGTCGTCACGCATGACCTCCTCGAGCGCCTTGACCGACTTTTCGCGACCGACGAACAGCGGCACGATCATGCCGGGAAACACGACGATGTCGCGCAGCGGCAGGACCGGATAGACCCTGTCGCGATCGAAACCGCCCGAAACAGTGCTCTCAATATCTGTCATCTTGTTCCCTTTGTTGCCGCGGAAGGAGGAGGCGCGGCATCTGATGTGTCGGGTTGCCTCGGGCCGGAAACGACAAGCCGAATCCCTGACTAGATAGGGTGCCCAAGCCCCGAGACAAGATCAACCGATCAGATCAATCGTGCGCGTCGCCGCACCGACATCGAGACCGGATAGCGTATCGCCCCATCTGACCCGGCGAATCCGGCCGAATTGCGGGTTTTTGCGGGCAACGCCGCGCCAGGCTTCCTCGCCGTCCGGCTCGCACAGCTTGAAGCGGATTTCGTGCTTTTGCGCCTCGGGCGACGCCAAGACCCGCGGCAGCGCCGGAACGAGCGCCACGTCCGCCCGCGTCAGCACCAGATAGGAGACCTTCTCGTCCTCGTAGCCAAGCGCGCCGGCCTTGAGCCGCCTGTGTGTGCGGCTGCGCGGCAGCCTGACGGAGAAATGGCACCAGTCGGTGCCGGTCAGCGGGCAGTCGCGCATGTGCGGACACGGCGCCGCCACATGCGCGCCCTGTCCGATGGCCCAGGCGCGAAAATCCATCAGCCGCATGTGGTCGCGCGGCCGCCCCGGCTCGACCACCACAAGCGCCGCCGCCGCCGCGTGCCAGAGGTTTTCGGCGGCATGGGCATAGGCCGCGTCGGATAGCTCGGTCAGCGCATACGAGGAAATGACGAGGTCGCCCATCGGCAAATCAGCCCCGCCTCGTGCCAGATCCGTTTCGACGAAACGCGCCGTTTCGCCGCCCGCTTCCATCAGCCGCTGCGCCAGCGCCAGCAGGCCGGCATGGACGTCGCAAAGGCAAAGCTCGGCTTCGGGCCAGTGCTCGGAGGCGCAAAGGCCGGCAGTGCCCGGCCCGGCCCCGGCATCGACGACGGTTTTCGGAGCGAAATCCGGCGCCCGTTCGCGGAAGGCATCAAGTGCGGCCGAAACGGCGGCCGCCGTCGCCGGCATGCGCATCAATGCGTAGATGGCCGCGTCGGTATCGTCGCGGACGATCACCCGCGAGGCGAGATTGTCGCGATAGCCTGCCGAGATGCGCGCCGCCCGCGCCGCGAGCTCGTGGCTGGACAATCCCGCGAGCAGGGTTTCGGCATGAGTGATACGGTCGGCGATCCCGATCATGGAACCGCCCGTGCCGTTCGGCCGCTTGCCGCGGCGGAAGCGCCGCAGCTAGGCTCCGGCGCGTTCCTCTTCACGGCGCTCGGCATAGATGTACAAAGGTCTGGCATCGCCGGTCACGACCTCCTCGGAGATCACCACCTCCTCGACGCCTTCGAGGCTCGGCAGGTCGTACATGGTGTCAAGCAGGATGCCTTCCATGATCGACCTGAGGCCGCGGGCGCCTGTCTTGCGATTGATGGCGCGCTTGGCGATGGCGGTGAGGGCGTCCTCGTGGAAGGTCAGATCGACCTCTTCCATCTTGAACAACCGCTGGTACTGCCGCACAAGAGCATTCTTGGGCTCGGTCAGGATCTGGATCAGCGCGGATTCATCGAGATCGCTCAGCGTCGCGATCACCGGCAAACGGCCGATGAATTCGGGAATGAGACCGAATTTGACCAAGTCCTCCGGCTCGACTTCCGCGAAGATTTCTCCAACGCGCCGATCGAGCGGATCCTTGACCTCGGCATTGAAACCGATCGAGGAATGCTCGCCGCGCGCCGCGATGATCTTTTCAAGGCCCGAGAAGGCACCGCCGACGATGAAAAGGATATTGGTGGTGTCGACCTGGAGGAATTCCTGCTGCGGGTGCTTGCGCCCGCCCTGCGGCGGCACGGAGGCGACCGTGCCTTCCATGATCTTCAGCAAGGCTTGCTGCACGCCCTCACCCGACACGTCGCGGGTGATCGACGGGTTGTCGGACTTCCTCGAAATCTTGTCGACCTCGTCGATATAGACGATGCCGCGCTGGGCCTTCTCGACATTGTAGTCGGCGGCCTGCAACAGCTTCAAAATGATGTTCTCGACGTCCTCGCCGACATAGCCGGCTTCGGTCAGCGTCGTGGCGTCGGCCATGGTGAAGGGCACGTCGATGATGCGCGCCAGCGTCTGGGCCAGAAGCGTCTTGCCGGTGCCGGTCGGGCCGATGAGGAGGATGTTGGACTTGGAGAGCTCGACATCCTGGTGCTTCTGGGCATGCGCCAGCCGCTTGTAATGGTTGTGCACGGCGACGCTCAAAACCTTCTTGGCGCGGCCCTGCCCGATCACATAGTCGTCGAGCACCTTGCAGATATCGGCCGGGGTCGGCACGCCGTCCGCCGATTTGATGGTCGAGGACTTGTTCTCCTCGCGGATGATGTCCATGCACAACTCGACGCATTCGTCGCAGATGAACACGGTCGGTCCGGCGATCAGCTTCCTGACCTCGTGCTGCGACTTGCCGCAGAACGAACAGTAGAGCGTGTTCTTCGAGGACTCGCCGCTGGAACTGTCTTTGGACATCTTGTTAACTCCCGGAGGGACGCATGGTCCCTTCTGTCGCATCTGCTGACGCTATGACACCACAGATGAATAAAATGTAAGCCGTCGGCATACCTTAGTGACGCGGTCGTGCCGGCGCAATCGGAACGGGCCGCAAGGCACGAACAAGTGTTCTTTTCCGTTAACGCAGCAGGCGTCCAGATGCGTCACGAAGCGCTTGCCGCGGCGCGTTTGACAAAGATCGTGTCGATGAGGCCGAACTCCTTGGCCTGCTCGGCGGTCATGAAGTTGTCGCGCTCGAGCGCCGCATGGATCGTGTCGTAATCCTGGCCGGTATGCTTGACGTAGACCTCGTTCAACTGCTTCTTCAGCCGCTCGGTATACTGGGCGTGGATGAGGATGTCGGTGGCCTGGCCCTGATAGCCGCCCGAGGGCTGATGCACCATGATCGAGGCGTTGGGGAGCGCGGCGCGCATGCCCTTCTCGCCTGCCGCCAGCAAGAGCGAACCCATGGAGGCCGCCTGGCCGATGCACAGCGTCGCCACAGCCGGGCGGATGAACTGCATGGTATCGTACATGGCAAGACCCGCCGTCACCACGCCACCTGGCGAATTGATGTACATGGCGATTTCCTTTTTCGGATTTTCCGATTCAAGGAACAGAAGCTGCGCCGCCACCAGCGAGGCCATGTTGTCCTCGACGACTCCGGTCACGAAGATGATTCGTTCCTTCAGGAGCCGCGAGAAAATGTCGTAGGCGCGTTCGCCGCGATTGGTCTGCTCGACGACCATCGGCACGAGCGTGTTCATGTAGATTTCTGCGGGGTCTCTCATTATCCAACCTTGGGAAACGAATCGGGTTCTGCTCGGCAAGCAAGACCGGACCGACTTAATGCGGGGTAAACCGACAGATAGGCGGGATCGTGGCGCGCGACAAGGGCCGGGCGAAAACGTTGTTAAGGCCCGGCCGTTGCAGTTTTCTTGCATGGTGCCGACCGATCGCAGGCAAAAAAAAGGGGAGCTACGGCCCTCTCCACAAAAGCCGCAACTCCCCGTAAACAATGAGTTGGAACGAATATTCTATGAAAATGGATTTGGCAATTGCCGATAGTCGCTGTTCTTCAAATAGGCACCGCGGAAAGCGCGCTTCGCCGGATTTCTACGCAACATCAAAAGACTCCGGCCATGCTGGACCGCTTCCAGTCTGATGATATAGTCGCGTGGCCGACCGCGCCGGAAGTTGGGGCAGCGCCTGATCGACCGGTTGGCATTGCGTCCTTCGTCTGGTGCAACGGAAAAGTACGACAAAAGATGCGAGCAATGGTTGCATGACCAAGGATGCAGATGCGACACCGGATAAGCGTATTCCCGTAGGCATCGACGGCGCGATCCTGCGCCGCATCATCGACATCCGTTTTCCCGGCGGTATCGCCGCCTTCCTCGACAATTGGCACTGCCGCACCGACGCTCGCGGCAAACCCTATACCAAGGCGCCCGGCAACCGCGCCACGGTCTACCGCTGGCTGAACGGCGATCTGCCCGGATCCGCCGAAACGCTGCTCGAACTGGCCGCGGTACTCGATGTCGACCCGTTCAGCATGATCACGCTCGCCGGCAATGACGCGCCGGCCGCCACCGCCCGCATCCTGACAGCGATGGAGACCGGCCTGTGGCAGCACAAGACCATGGCTGTGATGAAGGAATTTCTCGGCCGGCGGGCCGAATGGCCGCCGCCATCGGTCGGCATGCGCTATCCGAATGGCTGGAGCACGTTCGATTTTACCCATGACCCCGCCATGGCGGCAGGCGTCTATGGCAGCTTCCGCGTCAGCTTCGCCGAACATCTCGAACCCGATATCCCGCGCATGCTCCACATCGCCTATCGCCACGCACCGCATTTCGGCGGGCGCTGGCTGCAATACGGCATGATCCGGCTCGATATGGGCTCGGCGCTGCTGCTCAACATCAACGGCAGCATCGAATACGGCTTCGCGCCCACGGCCCTGGGGCCCTACACGATCGAAACCGTTTTCGGCCTCGGCCCGGCCGAATTCCGCCTCGCCTCCCTGTCGCCCTTCACCGCAACTGGACAATACGCACCGAGCACCGATTCCGGCCGCGTCGGCTTCCGCTAGGCTGCCCGATCGTGACGCTCGTCGCCGGCCACCGAAACGACCCAAGCAACCGGCTCGTTGCCTTTCAGGTCGCGTGCTAGGCTCAGCGCCCCATCAGCAGAGGACGCCCATGCTCAAGCACCGCGCCATCGCCATTCTCGCCGCCGCCGCCACGGCTCTTGCCATGCCCGGAGCGGCTCGCGCCGACTATGCCTATTACGACGGCGAGGCCAGCCTCGGCCTCAGCCGCAATGCCGGCGAGATCGGCTGCTGGGTCGAGCAGGACTGCCCCGAAGGCGAGGTCTGCCACGCCACGGTCCGCATCGGCGGCGAGGCGGCCACCCGGCTTGCCGAGCTGTTGATGATGCGGGTCGAGAAGGACCCGACTTTCGCCGACTGGGGCCTCGAAATCTATGTTTCCGCCAATGACGGGCTTTTTTGCGACGTGACCGAGCCGGACCGCGCCCAGTGCACCTTCAGCCTCAACGCCCAGACCGCCGAGATGGAGCCGCCACTCTCCTGCGAATAGACGCCAAGCACAAAACGCCGACTTGGCACAAAAGCGCGGCCCAAATCGCCGCGCCTGGCGCCTTCGTTCGGGCTAGCTCTGCCCGGCCAACAAGCGGAGACGCAGCATGTCGATTGCCTATCGCCCCATCGGGAGCGCCCATCAGGACGGTCCGAGTTTTTTCATCGAAATCGAGCCGGCCTTCCGGCAGGGCCTTGTCGGGCTCGGCGATTTTTCCTTCATCCATGTCGTCTGGCATGCAGACAAGGCCGCGCCGCTCGCCGAGGATGGGCTCGTTTTGTCGTCGCCCTATCGCAACGCGCCGGAAAAGCTCGGCGTTTTCGCCACGCGCTCGCCCGATCGGCCCAATCCGGTCTGTTTCACCGTGGCGCCGCTTCTCGGTGTAGACGTGAAGACCGGCCGGGTCGATCTGGCCTGGCTGGATTGCGAAAACGGCACCCCCGTTCTCGACATCAAGCCCTATCACACCAGTTCCGACCGGATCGCCACTCCCAAGGTGCCGCAATGGTGCGCGAACTGGCCCAAATCGCTTGAGGAGTCGGCGAATTTCGACTGGAGCAAGGTTTTCAATTTCTGATCCCTGCCAGCCTGCCGGCGACCATCTCGCCGCACTGCCCGCGCCTTGGCCCTTGGCGCGGGCGGCGTATACTGGCCGGCATGCGCGCCAGAACGGTCATCGTCAGACAGGTCATGCAATGGGCCGCGTCCCATCTTGACGCCGATCTGTCCGTCAACGCGTTGGCGCGGCGGGCCGGCTATTCGTTGCATCATTTTTCACGCGCGTTCTCCGCCGAAACCGGTGAAAGCCCGGCCGGCTGGGTGCGCGCGCAACGCCTTTCGCACGCGGCGCAACGCCTGCGCGACGAGCGCCACCGTGTCCTCGACATTGCCCTCGAATGCGGCTTTGGCGACGTCACCACCTTCACGCGCGCCTTCCGCCAGCGCACCGGCATGTCGCCATCGACCTTTCGGCGCGCGCATGCGGGAAAGGAGTCGCTGCCGCCCGGCGGCATCATCGTCGCCAGCCACGCGCCGCTTCTGCCCTTTCGCCTGTGCGGCCTGTCCGCCGATATGTCGGACGACGAGCCGACGGCGCCGGCCGCGCTTTGGCAGCGCCTGTTCGTGGCCTTGAAGGACCGGGGCGACACCATGGCCTGCACCGATTTCCGTCAGGTGGCGTTCTGGCGCGAGACACCCGAGAAGGTCTATACCTGCATTGCCGGTTTCGTCGTGGGCGACCGGCCGGCCCTGCCCCTGCCCTTCGTCACGCTCGATATTCCGGCCGCGACCTGCCGGCGCTTCATCGTCGATGGTCGGTCCGATTGCTACGCCGCGGCCTACGACACCGTCTTCGACGCGCTGCTGCCGGCCATGCGCGACCGCCCCGCGGGCAATTTCGTCTGCGAACGCGCGCGTCTGGACGGCGGCGATGGCATCGAGATCTGGGTGCCCATCGAGGCGAAAGGCAGCGGACAGGATTAGGCCAAGGTTCCGACGCGTTCCCTGCCCGGCATCTTGTGGAAAAAGCCGTTGGAAAAGACCGCGTCCGGCTGCGCCTCGTTGAGCGCCGCCTGCGCCTCGTCGGCAGTGACATGCCCGTCGACGAGCCTGCGGAAAGCCGCCGCCACCTTGACCATGTCGCCGGTATGGGGTGAGAGGCGCAGATGGGTGACGCCCATCTCCATGAGTTGGGTCACCTCTCCGGCCAGCGACAGGAAATGCCGCGACAGGGTCTGGATGCCGTTGATCGTCAGGAAGCGGCCGTTGTCGAGCGTGTGCAGGTCGAGCCCGTCCGGCTCCTCGTTGCAGACGAACTGGCAATTGTCCTTCTGCCGGTCGCGCGCCCGCGCCGCATAGCAGCGGATCGACAAGGCCAGTGGCGCCCGGCCGAACACCTGGACTTCGGTACCGATGCCGTGTTCGTTTGCCCGCTTCGCCAGTGCGGCGATGCCGGCGGCGCGCATCTCGACCGGCACCGTGACATGGGTCGCCCCGAGTTTGACCAGATAGTCGAGCGTGGCGATGTTGTAGCAGTTGAACAATTGCCCGATGCGGAACGGCCGGCCTTTCAGAAGCGTCAGCGCCGAGGCGTCATTGGCCTCGATCTCGTCGTTTTCCCGCTCGCAGATCGCCTTGACATGTTTGCGGTCGAGCGTGACCGCCACTTCGGCGAGCGTCGAGAACACCACTTTCTTGCCGCCCCTGAGCAACCGTTCGCGCATGGCATCGTACTGCTTTTCGAACAGGGCGATGCGCTTGGAGCAGATGACCTCGCCGAGATAGACGGTGTCGATATCGGCCTCGTCGGCGATGCGGGCATAGAAATCGACCATCTGGTCGGACGGCCAATGAAAGAACAAAGGCCCGAGATTGATCCTGGCCGTCATGCCTCGAATGTCCTCCGCTCAGCGCCAGCGCTTGGACGCATAGGCGCCCTTGGTCTCGCCGCGCCCCTCGGTCAGGGCAACCAGATTGGCGAGATCGGGATCGCGCCCGGCAAGGATGTTGTCGACGGCGTGCCGGTAGGCGGCCACCACTTCGCGCACATAGGCGCGGCTGCGCTGCCGCCCCTCGATCTTCAATGCCGTCACCCCGGCTTCGATCAGTTCGGGCAACAGGTTGGCGATGTTGAGCGTGTTGGGCTCGTCGAAGGCGTAATAGGGCTCGGTATGGGCACTGTTCCAGTAGCGGCCCTTGCAGATCGTCGGATAGCCCGCCTTCTCGTTGGGCCCGACGCAGTCGATGGTGATGTCGCCGAGCACGCTCGACATCGAGCCGTCCGGCCCTTCCTCGTAGCGGACATGGCTCGGGGGCGAGCACATGCCGTCCATATTGGTCGACACGCCGGTGACATAGCTGGTCAACGCGCAGCGCCCCTCGGCCATCATGCCGACATTGCCGAAGATGAAGCTTTCGAGCTCGCAGTCGATCTCGGACTTGAGCTTCCTGATTTCGGCGATGGTCAGGATACGCGGCAGCACCACGCGCTTGACGTTGAAATGCTCGGTATAGAACCGGATCGCCTCGGGCGAGGCCGCCCCCGCCTGCACCGACAGGTGCAGACGCAAGTCCGGGTGTTTCTCGGCCGCATAAGCGGCAACGCCGATATCGGCGATGATGGCGGCATCGGCCCCGGCCTCGGCGGCGATGTCGATGGTCTCGGTCCAGTCCTTGAGATCGTCGCCCGGCGGGAAGGTGTTTGTCGCCATCAGCACCTTGGCGCCGTGCGCGTGGGCGTAGTCCACGCCTTCGAGGAACTCGTCGGGCAGGAAGTTGAGGCCGGGGAAGTTCCTGACGTTCGAGCGCCGCGCCAGCCCGCAATAGACGGCGTCGGCCCCGGCATCGACCGCCGTCCTCAGCGCCGCCGGCGTGCCGGCCGGACACAGGAGCTCGGGCCGGTTCGGCCTGTCGGTCGCCGCCTTAGCCATGCGCCAGCCTCTCGCCGCGATGCCGCATGAAGCTGAGGAACACCGCGCCCGGCGGCCCGAACAGCTCCGCCACGTCCGTGGCAATCGAGCCGTCGACATCGTCGAGCGCGTTGCGCAAGGCCACCACCACTTCGAGGTCCCCCGTCACCTTGACGTCGCGCGAAAAGAACAGCGCATCGCCGTCGAGCTGGGTGTCGAGCATCTTGAACAGCCCGGCAAACGTGCCGCGGATCTGGGCGTCGGCCGCCGGGGAATTGCCACGGCGGTAGGCCCGCATGTCCGGCGTCACGTTGTCCGGCAACATGCGCACCACGAAGGGCATGTCGACAGGATCAATGAGGATGGCCTTTTTCGAGGCTTCGCCCATTCGCGCGAACAGGCGCGGCCGCTGGCGGTGGATATTCGAAACGATCCGGTCGAGCGCCGCCTGCAGGACGAAAAGGGGCACGGTTCTGAGGACGAGTGGCAGAAATGTGGGCACAGCGTCTCCTCCGGGTCAGGCCCGCACGGCCTCCCGGCCTTCCCGCCTAGCACCCGCTGCCGCCATGCCCCTTGATCGATGTCAAATGCGCAAGGCTCTCCCCAGTCCCGGCCAGCGACCCAAGCACCTTCGGCAAGAGCCCCGGCAGGTCCTCGGCGATCAGCCCCGGGCCGCCGAATTCCGCCGCTGCCGCGCCGTGCAGCCACGCCCCGGCGGAAGCGGCGCCGAACCCGTCCATGCCCTGGGCCAGCAAGCCGCCGATGATGCCGGTCAGCACGTCGCCCGAGCCGGCCGTGGCGAGACTGGGCGGCGCATTGGTGTTGATCGCCGCCCGCCCGTCCGGCGCAGCGATCACCGTATCTGGCCCCTTGAGCAGCACCACCGCGCCGGTCGCTTTCGCCGCCACCCGCGCCCGGGCGAGCTTGTCGCCGTCAATGCCGGGAAAAAGCCGGGCGAACTCGCCCTCGTGCGGGGTCAGCACCACCCCCCGCTGCGGCTTCGCCCTGATGGCGTCGCCGATCGGGGAAGCATCGCCGGCAAAACTCGTCAGCGCATCGGCATCGAGCACCGTCGCGGCGCCCGAAGCGAGCCCGGCCAGCACCATTTGCCGCGTCACCGGCCCGATGCCCGCCGCCGGCCCGATCACCAGGGCGTTGAGCCGTTTGTCCGCCAGCAATTCGCGCAGTTTTTCGGCATCCGCCACCTCGCGCAGCATCACCGCCGTGACATGGGCCGCCTGCACCATCAGCGCCGCCCGCGTTCCGGCGAGCGATACCAGGCCCGCCCCGGCCCTCAGCGCCGCCATCGCCGCCAGCCGCGCCGCACCGCCATGCAGTTCGTCGCCCGACACCACGACGCAATGGCCGCGCCCGTATTTGTGCCCCGCCGGAACGGTTTCGGGCAGTGTCCATCGGCCCGGAGCATTTTCATGTGTTTGTGGAGTTATTATCTCCAACACGCTGTCTGGAATTCCGATATTGGCGAGGACAACCGCGCCGCAAAGCGTCCGCCCCGGCTCCAGCACATGTCCTGGCTTCTTGCGGAAAAACGTCACGGTCAGCTCTGCCCGCGCCGCCGCGCCGCGCACCTCGCCGGTCGCGCCGTCGAGCCCGCTCGGCGTATCGACCGAAACGATCGGCACCGCCACCGCCGCCATGGCGCCGATCAGCTCGGCCAGCGGCCCGGTGACATCGCGGTCGAGCCCGGCGCCGAGCAGCGCGTCGACGATCAGTTCGGCCGTCTCGAGCAATGCCGGTTCGGCCGGTTCGGCAATGCCCTGCCAGCGCCCGGCATTGGCCGCCGCGTCGCCCTTCAGCCGCGCCGTCTCGCCGAAAAGGCCAAGCCGCACCGGCCAGCCGGCTTCGTGCAGCCGCCGCGCCACGACGAAACCGTCGCCGCCATTGTTGCCCGGCCCGCACAGGACGAGCGTGCGCCGGGGCGAAAACCGTGCCTTGATCGCTTCGGCGACGGCTCGCCCGGCATTTTCCATCAGCGTCAGCGACGCCACGCCGGCTTCGACCGCCAGAGCGTCGGCGCGGCCCATTTCGGCGGGGGTCAGGAGTTCGGACAATCGGGACATGGCTTCATTCCGTTCGGGCATATCCTGAACCTCGGCCCCGAAAAGAAAAAGGCCCCGCGCTTTGCGAGGCCTCATTCTGACTAACGTTTGGTTGCTGATGGCATCGCCTAGTGGTGATGCTCTTCCGGCACCTCGTGCTCGGCCTCGTCCTGTTCGATGAGCTTGGCCAGTTCGGCCCGCGTCATCTTCTTTTCGGTCTTGTCGGCCAGTTCGATGATGAAATCGACGACCTTGTTCTCGAATACCGGGGCCCTGAGGCTCGCCAGCGCTTGCGGATTCTTGCGATAATAGTCGTAGACCTGCTGTTCCTGGCCGGGGAAGCGGCGGATTTCGGCGACCAGCGCCTGCTGGTGCTCTTCCTCGCTCACCTGGATTTCGTTGCGATTGCCGATCTCGGCAATCACCAGGCCGAGCTTGACGCGCCGTTCGGCGATGCGCCGGTACTGCGCCCTCGCCTCTTCCTCGGTCGTGCCCTCGTCCTCGAACGAGCGCCCGTGATGCTCGATCTCGTGCGTCACCCGCTGCCAGATGCCGCTGAACTCGGCTTCGACCAGCCGGCCAGGCACTTCGGTCGTGTGGCCATCGTCGAGCGCGTCGAGCACCTGGCGCTTGACGCGCTGGCGCGCCATCTGCTCGTGCGCCTGCTCCATCTGGCGGCGGACTTCGGTCTTGAGCTGCTCGAGATTTTCAAGACCCAACGCCTGCGCGAAGGCGTCGTTGAGCACGGCATCGCCCTTGGGGCCGTCGATATGCAGGACCTCGACCTCGAACACCGCGTTCTTGCCCGCCAGCTCGGCGCTGCCGTAGTCCTTGGGGAAGGTCACCTTGACCTGCCTGGGTTCGCCGACCTTCATGCCGACGAGCTGGTCCTCGAAGCCCGGAATGTATTCCCCGGCGCCTACGGTCAGGTGGGCATGGTCGGACGAACCGCCCTCGAAGGGCTCGCCGTCGATCTTGCCGACGAACTTGAGGCCGAGCTTGTCGCCCTGCGCCACCACGCCGTCCTCGCCTTTGCGCTCGAACTCGCGGTTGTTGAGGAAGACGCGGTTGACTTCCTTGTCCACCTCTTCGGCGGCGACCTCGACGACCGGCTGCTCGATTTTGATCGACTTGAAGTCCATCGGTTCGATCTTGGGCAGCACCTCGTAGACGACCTCGAAGGTCAGGTCGGCGGTGCCGTCGAGCACCTGGTTGATGACCGTCTGGTCGTCCGGCAGGTCGATTTCGGGCTGGGCAGCAGCACGTTCGGCGCGCTCGGTCAGGCTTTCCTGGATCGTCGCGTTGATCGTGTCCTGCATCGCCTCGGACATCACCGAACGGCCATACACCTTCTTGAGGTGGGCGACCGGCACCTTGCCGGGGCGAAAGCCCTTGATATTGGCGCGGTCCTTGAGATCATTGAGGCGCTCGTCACGCTTGGCCACCAGGTCGGCGGCGGGAATGATCACGCTCAGCTTGCGCCGCAATCCTTCATTGAGGGTTTCTGTCACCTGCATCGGGACGTCCTGTTCTTCGTAAAGCACCGCGCGACAGCGAGAAAAACGATTCCGCAAAGCACGGTGCGATCTGTTGAGTTACTCGTAAGACCGGCCCGGGAAGCTTTAGGGCTGGTGCGGGTGAAGGGACTTGAACCCCCACGCCTTGCGGCACAAGAACCTAAATCTTGCGTGTCTACCAGTTTCACCACACCCGCAAGGCGCCTGCCCGGAGCCATGCTGGCGGGGGAAATAGCCGAGATTGGCTGGGCAGTCAAAGGGAATGCGCCCGGATTTGCCGGGCTGACACCCAGCATCCGGTCCGCGGCGTGCCCGGCGGACACAATCGGCGCTGAACGGCGCCCGTCACGCCCGGCGCCGTCGGCCCCGACCAGACCTTCTTCAAGGTCCAGCGCCCAATTTCGCGCCGCACGGCTCATTTCGCGCCCGTTCGGAGCAAGCAAGCGCCCATTTCTAGATCGTCGCGCCTATTTTTTCATCAACGCGGCACTTGCGGACACGAGCCGGCCCGGATACAATGCCGCTAAACCTTTATAAGAAATACGGTTTTTGTGCAGGCCCATGCGTGGCATAGCCCATGCATCAATTAAGGCCGGCACCCAGCTGGGAGCATTGGAGGCACCTAAGAATGAAAAAAATCGAGGCCATCGTTAAGCCGTTCAAGCTCGACGAAGTCAAAGAAGCGCTGCAGGAAGTCGGTCTTCAGGGCATAACCGTGACCGAAGCCAAGGGCTTTGGGCGCCAAAAAGGTCATACCGAGCTCTATCGCGGCGCCGAATACGTTGTGGATTTCCTGCCCAAGGTGAAAGTCGAGGTCGTGTGCCCCGACGACATGGCCGAAAAGGCGATCGAAGCGATCCGCAATGCCGCACAGACCGGGCGCATCGGCGACGGCAAGATCTTCGTTTATTCGATCGAACAGGCCATCCGCATCCGAACCGGCGAGCAAGGTAACGACGCACTCTAGTTCACCCGCCTCAGACAGTGCCTTCGCCGCTGCCCGAACCCGTTAGAAATCCACAGCAGAACCGAGGAATGACTAAATGAGCTCTGCAGACGATATCCTGAAAAAAATCAAGGACGAGAACATCCGTTTCGTCGACCTGCGCTTCACCGATCCGCGCGGCAAGCTGCAGCATGTCACGATGACGGAAGACTCCATGGACGCCGACGCCTTCGAGGAAGGCATCATGTTCGACGGGTCCTCGATTGCCGGCTGGAAGGCCATCAACGAGTCCGACATGGTCCTGATGCCCGACCCGCAGAGCGCCTATGTCGATCCGTTCTTCGGCCAGGCGACACTCGCCATCAATTGCGACATTCTCGAGCCGCTGACCTACCAGCCCTATAACCGCGATCCGCGCACCACCGCCAAGAAGGCGGAAGGCTATGTCAAATCCTCCGGCATCGGCGACAGCGTCTATTTCGGTCCCGAGCCCGAATTCTTCATCTTCGACGACGTGAAATACGCGGCCACGCCCTACAATACCGGCTTCAAGGTCGATCACTTCGAGCTGCCGACCAACAACGACGCCGACTACGAAGCCGGAAACTCGGGCTACCATATCGGCCTCAAGAAGGGCTATTTCCCGGTTCCGCCGCTCGACAGCGCCCAGGACATCCGCGGCGAAATGCTTGCCACCATGGGCGAGATGGGCGTGCTGATCGAAAAGCACCACCACGAGGTCGCCTCGTCCCAGCACGAACTCGGCATCAAGTTCCAGCCGATCATCCAGGCCGCCGACAGCGTCCAGATCTACAAATACGTGGTTCAGCAGGTCGCCAATGCCTATGGCAAGACCGCGACCTTCATGCCGAAGCCCGTCTATGGCGACAATGGGTCGGGCATGCATTGCCACCAGTCGATCTGGAAGGACGGCAAGCCGCTCTTCGCCGGCGACGAGTATGCCGGCCTCAGCACCGATGCGCTCTACTATATCGGCGGCATCATCAAGCACGCCAAGGCCATCAACGCCTTCACCAACCCGACGACCAATTCCTACAAGCGCCTGGTTCCGGGCTTCGAGGCGCCGGTGCTCCTGGCCTATTCGGCTCGCAACCGTTCGGCTTCGTGTCGCATTCCGTTCGGCCAGTCGCCCAAGGCCAAGCGCGTCGAAATCCGTTTCCCCGACCCGCTCGCCAATCCGTATCTCGCCTTCGCGGCGATGCTGATGGCCGGCGTCGACGGCATCAAGAACAAGATCCATCCCGGCGATCCGATGGACAAGGACCTTTACGATCTGCCGCCGGAAGAGCTCAAGGAAATCCCGACCGTCTGCGGTTCGCTGCGCGAAGCGCTTGCAAGCCTTGACGCCGACCGCGACTTCCTCAAGGCCGGCGGCGTGTTCGACGACGACCAGATCGACAGCTACATCGATTTGAAGATGGAAGAGGTCATCAAGTTCGAGCACACCCCGCATCCGGTCGAATACGAGATGTACTATTCGGCCTGACCACCCGGACAACCGGGCGACAATCCTCCTCCCAGCACTTCAAAAGGGGCCCCGCGGGGCCCCTTCTTTTGTCCTTTCGGACCGCCTACGCGCGCTTGTGCGGCGGCAGCCAGCTCATCCACTGCCTGAGGCAGTCCGGATCCTGCTCGTCGTCGAACTGCATGGCAAAGCCTGTTTCGAGCTGGCGGACGACCGTGCCGACCACGCAGCCGAGCGCCAGCCGCGTGCCGGGCTTGAGTTCGATCTCGGCGGAAATGGCGGCGCCCGTCACCGAAGCGTCGATAATGAAGCAGTTCTCGACGTGACCATTGGCGAGGATGATGACCGGCTTCATGTTCGGCATGGGCATGCGCCTGCCGCTCCTGAGATCGGGAACCTTTTCCTCGACGTGATTGCGGACCCACAGGATCCGGTTGGCGAACACCTCGCGCGCCTTGGGCGTCAGTTGCAGGCTGATGCCGAACGAGCGGTCGCCGACGGTGCAGACGCGGCCGGCCACCAGTTCAAAATGCTCGATCCAGGCCTTGACCCGTTCGCCGACCTCGCCGCAAACGGGTGCCTCGACGATCAGCTTGTCCGGAGAAATACGATGGGTGCGGCAGGAAAAGACGCGCGGCGAGCCGTCCTGGCGCGCAGCACGTTCGAGCGAGTAACGCCCGGGCAGATGCCCTTCGAAACATGCGTCCTCGACATCGGTCGGGCGGGCCGACGCCACATTCATGCCGTTCTCCTGTTTCCCGGCCGCTTTCCGGCCAAGCGGTTAGTCGTCCTTTTCCCTTCGGTGGCGAGCAGCGGCACGCCCGGCTCCGGCGTCGTCGCAGCAGGCGTCGCGGCGTTTCAGAGGAACGAACTCAACGATCGTTCATCGGCGCGTTCATAGGGCACCCAGCCGAGCACCTTGCGCAATGTCTCGGGCGCCTGTTCCTCGTCGAATTTCATGGCAAAGCCGGTCTCGATCTCGCGCACCACCTTGCCGACAATGCACCCGAGCGCCAGACGCGTGCCCGGCTTCACATCGAGATCGGCCGAAATCGCAGCACCCGAGGACGACGCATCGATGATGAAGCAGTCGTGAACATGGCCGTTGCCCAGAATGACGACCGGCTTGAGATTGGGCATCGGAATGCGCTTTCCGGCACGCAGGTCGGGCAGGCCTTCCTGGATGTGCCGACGCACCCAGGTGATCTTGCTGGCAAATTTCTTGCGGGCCTTGGGCAGCATGTGAAAGCGGATTCTGAACATGCGGTCGCCGGTTTCGCAGATCGTACCGGATAGCAGATCGAAATGCTCGATCCAGGCCTTGACCCGTTCGCCGACCATACCGCAAACCGGCCCCTCGACGATCATGTGATCTGTGGCGACCTTTCGGGCACGGCAGGAAAACACGCGCGGCGTGCCGTCGGCTCGCGCCGCCTGTTCGAGCGAGTAGCGGCCCGGCAAAATACCTTCGAAGCATGCCTCGTCGGTCTCGGGCTGGCGGTGTTCAGCCGCCTCATCAAGCGCTACGCTCACCTCGCCTCCCAATCCAGAACGGCCACGCCGGTGGCGCGGCTCCGAAGCGTCCGGCCGCACCCGGAGCGACGCGCGTTCAAGCTGAACCGCTTCGCCGCCCTATCCCCTTGTGGTCGCATCGTTTTGCGCAAAACCGGTTGCCATTTCTGCGAATGAGGCTCCAACCGACGATCAAACCAGATAGAAGGTTGCGGCCAACGCCGCCGCGGCCAACGGCCGGGGCACCTCCAGATGGGCAAGCCGGTACGCAAAACTACCAAATCCGGCTTGCAGCCACTCTGAGACACAAGCAGCCCAATGCCGTCTCCGGTACTCGAAACGTGTCCGTTGGGCGAGCTGCATACGGTACTCCAAACACTTCCGTATGTCCTTTTTCTACCAGTCCGACTTTAAAAAAGTGCTGATGAGAGACGAACCAAAAGTAAAGAAAACCCGGACACTTGGCCCGGGCTCCCGATTTGGCACAATCCGGCGGATCGCACGGTGTCACTCGCGCCGCCGTCCCTGCGTCCGCTTGACGCTGGCGAAGCTAGCGCCACCCGCCCGGGCCGGCACCGAAGCCGCCCGGGAAGCCGCCCTGGAAGCCGCCTGGGAAACCGCCCTGGAAGCTGCCGGGTCCGAATCCGTTGGCAGGCGGGTTACCAAAACCCGGGCCACCCATCGGCATGAGATTGGCGATGGCGCCGTTGCATTTGTTCATCTCGAAGCCGTAGCTGCGGCCCAAACGTCGGGCATTGACATGCACCCAGCCATGATGCTCGCCGCCGAAAACGATCCAGCGATAGCCCTGGGCGTTGAGCGTATCGCGCATCTGCGTTTCGCTCATGCACACCGGCCTGGGCGGCGGCGCGAAATGCCGGCCGATATAGCCGCCATTGCCGAGCGAGAATGAAAAGCTGCTGTTGCCGTTGCCAACCGAAAAGCCGAAGCGAGCGCCGTCGGCGGCTTGCGCCGGCGCCGCCACGGCGAGGCTAAGGGCAAGCCCGGTGCTGATGAGGAGGATGCGGGTGGCGGCAGAGAAAGGGGCAAGTGTCATGTGGTATCTCCCGGATGGCTGGCTCTGTTGCACGGCCTGACTTCGGTTTTGCGCCCGCCGCGTTGAACCGCGCCGGAACCTTCCGTTCATCCGGCGTTCATCATGCCCGCCCCTCGCCGCAAGACCGGCCTGCCCGCGCCGTGTCGGATCGCGCCGGCGTTTGTGGTAGAAAACGAGGAATGATTCGTGCGCCCCGCCCGGACCGGCCGTTCTTGGTACCGACCGGGATCGTGCCACACATAAAGGCCGACAACGGTCCAGGAAGACCATGACCAGTGACGATCTCTTCGGCGGCGCGCCGGAACCCGAGCCGCTTCCGCCCGGCAAGCCCCAAACCGAACCGAGGGCCCGGCCAGCCCCGACCGGCACGAGCGACGACTATTCGGCCAAGGATATCGAGGTGCTCGAAGGGCTCGAGCCGGTGCGCCGGCGCCCGGGCATGTATATCGGCGGCACCGACATCAATGCCCTGCATCATCTGTTCGCCGAAGTCATCGACAATTGCATGGACGAGGCGATTGCCGGCCACGCCAACCGCATCGAGGTGCATCTTGCGGACGACGGCTACCTGACCGTCACCGACAACGGCCGCGGCATCCCGGTCGATCCGCATCCGAAATTCCCCGAAAGGTCGGCCCTCGAAATCATCATGACGACGCTGCATGCCGGCGGCAAGTTCGGCTCAAAGGTCTACGAGACCTCGGGCGGCCTGCACGGCGTCGGCATCTCCGTGGTCAATGCCCTTTCCGATGACCTCGTTACCGAAGTGGCCCGCGACCAGACGCTCTATCGCCAGCGTTTCTCGCGCGGCAAGGCGATGGGCGGACTCGAGGAGGTGGGCAAGGTTCACAACCGCCGCGGCACTTCGCAGCGCTTCCACCCCGACCCCGAGATTTTCGGCCCGCGCATCGGTTTCGTGCCGGAGCGCGTCTTTCGCATGGCCCGGTCCAAAGCCTATTTGTTCGGCGGCGTCGAAATCCGCTGGTCCTGCGACGAGACCCTGTCGAGCGAAACGGTTCCGGTCCGCGAGATCTTCCACTATCCGGGCGGCCTGAGAGAGTTCACCGAGGCGCGCATCGCCGGCGAAAACCGCATTGTCGACGACATCTTTTCCGGCATTTCCGGCCGGCCGGGTTCGCACGGCTCGTGCGAATGGGCCATTTCCTGGCATCTGGGCGACAGCTTCGTCTCGTCTTATTGCAACACCATCCCGACCCAGGACGGTGGCACCCACGAAGCCGGCCTGAGAACCGCCCTGCTGCGCGGTCTCAGGAACCACGCCGAACTGACGGGCAACAAACGCGCATCGATCCTCACCGCAGAGGACGTGATGACCCAGTGCGGCGCCATGCTGTCGGTGTTCATCCGCGAGCCCGAATTCGTCGGCCAGACCAAGGATCGCCTGACCTCGCCCGAAGCGACACGCGTCGTCGACACCGCCCTGCGCGACGCCTTCGACCATTGGCTGGCGGCCTCCCCGGCCCAGGCCGGCAAGCTGCTCGACTGGACCATCGATCGGGCCGAGGAGCGCGTCCGGCGCCGCAAGCAGAAGGAAATCGACCGCCAGAGCGCCACGCGCAGGCTGAGGCTCCCCGGCAAGCTCGCCGATTGCTCGCAGACCGCCGCCGAAGGCGCCGAGCTGTTCATCGTCGAAGGCGACAGCGCCGGCGGCAGCGCCAAGCAGGCGCGCAACCGCAAGACCCAGGCGGTGCTGCCCCTGCGCGGCAAGGTCCTGAATGTTGCCGGCGCCAGCCGCGACAAACTGGCGGCCAACCAGCTGATCGGCGACCTCGTCCAGGCGCTCGGCTGCGGCACCCGCGACCGCTACCGCGAGGACGACCTCCGCTACGAAAAGATCATCATCATGACCGATGCCGACGTGGACGGCGCCCACATCGCCTCGCTCCTCATCACCTTCTTTTTTCAGGAAATGCCACAGGCCATTGAAAACGGCCATGTCTACCTGGCAATGCCGCCGCTCTATCGCATCAGTCAGGGCGGCAAGACGCTCTATGCCCGCGACGATGCCCACAAGGAGGAACTCGTCGCCACCGAGTTCACCGGCCGCGGCAAGATCGACATCACCCGCTTCAAGGGACTTGGCGAAATGCCCTTCGCCCATCTCAAGGAAACGACGATGGACAAAGGCTCGCGCACCCTGCTGCAGGTCAAGGTCACCGACGATCCGGCCGGCACCCGCGACGCGGTCGAACGGCTGATGGGCAACAAGCCCGAGGCCCGTTTCGATTTCATCCAGAAGAACGCCCGCTTCGTCACCGATCTCGACATCTGACCGCATTGCCGCCGCCGTTTGCGGCAAAACGGTACCTTCGCGGCAAAAACACCCGCCAAATTAAGGCAATTCCGCTTTGCGCGTTGACTTGACATAACGACGGGCTATGGTCCCGGCGCCTCGTGGTTCCACCGGCATCGGGATGAGTCTCCCGCATGGCTGAGGCGTGCCAATCGTGGCGCAAGACAATCTGGAGCAACGCGCGACAAAGCGGGTTCCGCTTTTCGCCCGACGGCGCGACAGAGAACTGCAATGCCCCCCCGCCAAGGCAGGGCGCGGCACGAACGAACACCAATCGGGAGAGGATCGGGACGCCCATCGGCCCGGAATCTATCCCCTTATCTGGACAGGACATTTGAGCGAAGACTTTTCCGGGCTCGGGCTCAGCGACAAGGTGCGGCAGGCCGTGACCGCCGCAGGCTACACGAGTCCCACCGACATTCAGGCCAAGACCATCCCGCACGTCCTTGAGCGCAGGGACATCATCGGCATCGCGCAAACGGGCACCGGCAAGACCGCCGCGTTCGTTCTGCCCATGCTGACGTTGCTCGAAACAGGCCGGGCGCGGGCGCGTATGCCGCGCACCCTCATTCTCGAACCGACGCGCGAACTGGCGGCGCAGGTGCATGAGAATTTCGAGAAATACGGCATCAACCACAAGATCAATGTGGCGCTGCTGATCGGCGGCGTCTCGATGGACGACCAGATCCGCAAGCTCGACCGTGGCGTCGATGTGCTCATCGCCACGCCGGGCAGACTGCTCGACCTGTTCGAGCGTGGGCGCATCCTGTTGAACGGCGTCGATATTTTCGTCGTCGACGAGGCCGACCGCATGCTCGACATGGGCTTCATTCCCGATGTCGAACGCATCTGCACGCTGCTGCCGCCGCGCCGGCAGACGCTGTTCTTTTCTGCCACCATGGCCTCGGAGATCGAGAAGCTCACCCGGCGCTTCCTGCGCGACCCCGTCCGCGTCGAGGTGACGCCCGACAACCGCACCGCCGCCACCATCGAACAATGGCTGCTGCGCGCCGGCTCCAAGCCGGTCGAAAAGCGCGCCGCCTTGCGGGCCGGCATCGACGCCGCCGAGAATCTGACCAACGCCATCATCTTCTGCAACCGCAAGCGCGACGTCGCCACGCTCGAGCGCTCGCTCAGCCGTCACGGCTATGACGCCGGCGGCCTGCATGGCGACATGGACCAGAAGTCGCGCACCGAAATGCTCGACAGGTTCCGCGGCGGCGGATTGAAGCTTCTGGTGGCCAGCGACGTCGCGGCGCGCGGCCTCGATATTCCCGACGTCAGCCACGTCTTCAATTTCGACGTGCCGACCCATGCCGAGGACTACATCCACCGCATCGGCAGGACCGGCCGTGCCGGCCGTGCCGGCGTTTCGATCACTCTGGTTGCCCGCGAGGACGCCAGGCATCTGGATGCCATCATGAAGCTCATCCGGCGCGACATTCCCTATCTGACCGGCAACCCGATCCCGGCCGCGCCGCCGGCCAGCGCACCGGTACGGCGCGAAAACGCACCGGCACGGCGCGAAAACGCGCCGCGCCGATCCCGCCCAGCGCGCCAGCCGGACCGACCCGTTGCCGAAAAGCAGACAAAAGCGGCCGAACCAGTGGAACGCAGCCAGACCAAACGCCCCCATCGCGCCGAGACGCCCGAGCGCCCGCCGCGGGATTCCGCCAAGTCGAAATCGCCGGACGGCCCCTTCGACAATGGCTCGGTTCCGGCCTTTCTGCTGCGCTCGACGGCTCGGCCGGACTGAGCGCCGGCACCCCTGCCGATAAAATGCGCTGCAATTGTCGACATTAGCAGCAATTCCGGTCTCGCCAGCACCTCCCGGTTAATTGGACGTTAGGAGTGGATGGGCGAAAATCTGGCTGTGCAATAGGACGAGGCACAAATTGAGCAGCAACGAATATCAGCGGGCAAACAAGTACGCCGGTTCCGCGATCGACATGATGCGGCAACACCACGTGCCGCCATACCCGCAGTTTTTCGAGCTGCTCTACACCTACGCCTCCGGCGTCAATCCCCATCTCAACTCGCGCATCGACCTGCTGCTGCAGAACGATGACGGCACGACGGACGTCGCCGAACGGCTCTATCAGGAATTCCTCAAGACCAGCGACGTCGAGGAAAGGCTGAACCATCTTTCCGAAAAGGTGTTCTCCAAAATCGATTCCGTGCGCGGCGCGGTCAAGAAAGCCATGTCTTCCGCCGAGAGCTATTCGGGCAAGCTGGTCGAGGCCAACGAGCATCTGACCGACGAGATCGACCCAAACGCCCTGCGCGCCCTGACCGCGCAGCTGCTCGAAGAAACCAAGGTGATGCAGTCCAACAACCGCGTCCTCGAGGAGCGCCTGCAATCCTCCAAGACCGATATCGCGGCCCTGCAGCGCGACCTCGACGCCGTGCGCAGGGAATCGCAGCTCGATCCGCTGACCAAGATCTACAACCGCAAGTTTTTCGACCGCTCGATCGACAAGGCCGTGGCGGACGCGGTCGATACCGGCAAGCCGGTGTCGATCTTCCTTTTGGACATCGACTACTTCAAGCGCTTCAACGACACTTTCGGCCACCAGACCGGCGACCAGGTGCTCCGCCTCGTGGCTTTGACGCTGAAATCGATGATCAAGGGCCTCGACATCGCCGCCCGCTATGGCGGCGAGGAATTCGCCGCCATCCTGCCCAACACCTCGCTCAAGGGCGCCACCGCCCTGGCCGAAATGGTGCGCAAGGCCATCCAGTCCAAGGAATTGCTGCGCCGCTCGACCAACGAGAAGCTCGGCCGCGTCACCGCCTCGTTCGGCGTCGCCGAATTCAGCCCGTCCGACAACGCCGTCTCCCTGATCGAGCGCGCCGACCTCTGCCTCTACGCGGCCAAGCGCAACGGCCGCAATCAGGTGATCGACGAAAAGAGCGACCTGGTCGCCGACACAAGGGCCGCCTGACCGCTATCCTGCCGCCCTGCCCGCATCAATCGGATAGCCCTCGAAGGGCTTGATCTCCTTAAGCACGAAGGTCGTCTGCATCTCCTTTATGCGCGGCAGCCGCCGGATCACGTTCATGGCGAAATCGGCATAGGAATCGAGATCGGGCGCCACGACCTGCAAGAGGAAATCGGCATCGCCCGCCACCGAATAGCAGGCGACGACCTCCCGGAGCCGCCGGACGCTGTCCGAGAACGCCTCGGCCTCCGCTTCCGAATGGCTGTCGATCCTGACCCGCACGAAGGCGAGCACGCCGAGCCCGATGCTCTTGCGATCGAGCTCTGCCCGGTAGCCGCAAATGAAGCCGTCCTGTTCGAGCCGGTTGACGCGCCGCCAGCACGGCGACGCCGACAGCCCGACCGTCTCGGCCAGGGCCTGGTTGGTCAGCCGCCCGTCGGCCTGCAGCGCCGCGAGAATGCGCCTATCCACCGGTTCCAGATGCTTGTCAGGCATGATTGCCCTCGATTTTCCATGTAACCGGCCAATTCTACCGAACGAGGCGCCAAGCACACAAGGAAAGAAAGAACCTGCCCGCAAGGAAGGTCTAGTCTTGCGGCGAACATCCTCGACCGGAGCCGCGCGTGCCCTTCGACCTGCGCATCGCCATCATCGTCAATCCCGACCTGCCGCCCGGCCTTGTTGCCAATACCGTCGGTGCCATCGCCATCGGGCTCGGCGCCAGGCTGCCGCAGCTCGGCGCCGCGCGGCTGACCGACGCCGAAGGCAACACCATCGACATCAGCTCCAATACGCCGCTGCCGATCCTTGCCGCCGCGCCAGAGGCGATCGCCGCCATTCTCGGCAAAGTCCTGCCCATGCCCGAAAACTGCGCCGTGGTGCCCTTTCCGGCCTTTGCGCGGGCCTTGCACGACTATGTGGACTACGAAGCGCAATTCCCCAATTGCCGTCTGGTCGACGAGCCGATCGACGGCCTTGGCCTCGCCGGTCCGGGCAAGTGGGTCCGTTCGCTGACTGGTTCGTTGAAACTGCTGCGCTAGAGCCGGGTTCCGCTTTTTCGCCCGACGCGCCTATGCGATCGGCTTTGCGGCGCCGACTTTTCTTCTTGCGCAGGAAAAACGCAGCGGGTGCCCGGTTCCGGCCTAGCCCGCCGCCTCGGTCCGCGCCTCGGCCAGCGCCTTGAGGTCGGCCGGTTCGAGATGAACGCTTTCGCCGCAGCCGCAAGCGCCGGTCTGGTTGGGGTTTTCGAAGGTGAAGCCCTCGGACAGCTTGTCGACCCTGAAATCCATCACCGTGCCGAGCAGGAACAGTGTCGCCTTGGGTTCGACCCAGACGTCGACGCCCCTGTCGTTGACATGGTCATCGCCCTGAGGCGCTTCGGCGACATAGTCGAGCGTGTAGGCCATGCCGGCGCAGCCGGCATTCTTGACCCCGACGCGCACGCCGATCACCGGCCGGTCGGCCTCTTCCATGATTTCGCGGATGCGCGCCGCGGCGGCATCGGTCAGGCTCATGATCTTCATCGCCATGTCGTCACCTCGTTTCCGGGCCGGAAGGGGTTTACCACCAGTTGAGCGCGACCTGCGCCTCTTCGCTCATGCGTTCCGGCGTCCAGGGCGGATCGAACACCATTCTGATTTCGACATCGGCCACGCCTTCGACGCCGCGGACGGCGTTCTCGACCCAGCCCGGCATCTCGCCGGCCACAGGACAGCCCGGCGCCGTCAGCGTCATGTCGAGCTTGATGACGCGGTCATCGTCGAGCTCGACCTTGTAGATGAGGCCGAGCTCGTAGATGTCGACCGGAATTTCCGGATCGTAGACGGTCTTGAGGGCCGAAATCAGGTCGGCTGTCATCCGCTCGATTTCCTCTTGCGGAAGCGCGCTGCCGCCGGTCTCGATCAGTGCCATGCCGTTGCCGCCAGCGGGCGTTTCGCCCTCTGTGTCGACGCGTTCCGGCTCGGTGGCTTCTCTCATGAGGTCGTCCTTGGGTTCTCAGACGAAAAAGCTCTTGGCCTTTTCGAGGGCTGAAACAAGCGCGTCGACATCGTCCTTGCCATTATATAGGCCGAACGAGGCTCGGCAGGTAGAGGTGGCGCCGAAGCGCGCGAGCAGTGGCTGGGCGCAATGGGTCCCGGCCCTGACGGCCACGCCATAGCGGTCGAGAATCGTCGAGATATCATGGGCGTGGGCGCCGCCGATTTCGAAGGCGAAAATACCACCTTTTCCCTCGGCATTGCCGATCAGTCGCAGGGAATTGATCGCGCTCAACCGTTGTTGCGCATAGTCGGCCACCGCTTTCTCATGCGCGAAAATGGCGTCGCGCCCGAGCTTTTCGAGATAGGCCAGGGCCGCGCCGAGCCCGATGGCCTCGACGATGGGCGGCGTCCCGGCTTCGAAGCGGTGCGGCGGTTCGGCATAGGTCACGCCGTCGCGCGACACCGCCTCGATCATTTCCCCACCACCCTGATAGGGCCGCATTTCGGCTAAAAGGTCATACTTGCCGTAAAGCACGCCGATTCCGGACGGTCCGTAGAGCTTGTGCCCGGTCATGACGTAGAAATCCACATCGGGCGCCCGGACGTCGACCCTTGTGTGCACCGCCCCCTGGCTACCGTCGACCAGCACCGGGATGCCGCGCGCATGCGCCAGCCGGACGATGTCGGCGAGCGGCGTCACCGTGCCCAGGACGTTCGACATGTGGGTGATGGCAACGAGCCTGGTCTTCGGGCCGAGCGCGGCCGCGAACGCATCGAGGTCGAAGGCCCCCTCGTCGGTGACGTCCACCCATTTCAGCACCGCCCCCTGCCGTTCCCTGAGGAACTGCCAGGGCACGATATTGGAATGGTGTTCCATGATCGTCAGGACGATCTCGTCGCCCGCCCCGATACGCGGCGCCGCGAACGAGGATGCCACCAGGTTGATCGCCTCGGTCGCTCCCTTGGTGAAGACCACCTCCTCGCTCCGCCCGGCATTGAGGAAGCGCCGCACCTCTTCGCGCGCCGCCTCGTAAGCGTCGGTCGCCCGCTGCGACAGGGTGTGCAGCCCGCGATGCACGTTGGCATAGGAATGACGGTAGGTGTCGGCGATGGTGTCAATCACCGCCAGCGGCTTTTGCGCCGAGGCGCCATTGTCGAGATAAACGAGCCTATGCCCGTGAATCTGTTCGGCAAGGATGGGGAAATCGGCACGAACCGCCTCAAGATCGAAACTCACGCGAGCCCCCGCGTCAGCCAGGTTTCGGCCACTGCCGACAGTGCCTCGCGCAGTTCGCCCGTCGCGATGTCCTCAAAGCTCGCCTCGAGGAAGGCCCGCACCAGCATGGCCTGCGCCTCGGCGCGCGGAATGCCCCGGCTCATCAGGTAGAACAGGCTCTCGCTGTCGAGCGCGCCGCAGGTCGAGCCGTGCCCGCACACCACGTCGTCGGCGAAGATCTCGAGTTCCGGCTTGGCGAGGATTTCCGTTTCGTCCGAGAGCATCAAGCCATTGGCCATCATTTTGGCATCGGTCTTTTGCGCGTCCGGCTTGACGACGATCTTGCCCTGGAAGACGCCGCGCGAGCGGCCGCGCCCGACCGTCTTGTAGGTTTCCTTCGAGGTTGTGTATGCCACCTCATGGACGAGCTGCAGCGTCACGTCGCAATGCTGGCCGTCTTCGACCAGGCTCAGCCCACGGAAATCGCCATGCGCGCCCGCCCCGGTGACGCTGGCGAAGATCTGCGTCCGCGACAGCGCCGAACCGGAATTGACAACCAGGGAGGTAAGCCTGGAATCCTCCGCGAGCCGGTACTCGACCGAAGCGAAATGCCGGACGGCCTTGCCGCTCAGGTCGACAAGAATATGCGTCAGCTCGGCATCCCTGCCGAGCGCGACGTAAGTTGCGTGATTGCCTAAGTGTGCGGAATCGCTGCCCGAGAAGCTTTCGACCACCACCGCCTTGCCGCCATCGCCGACAAAGATCTTGACGGCGTCGGCGACATGGCACGCCGCGCCCTCGATGCGCCGGTCGATATGGATCACCGGCATGACCTCATTGTCGAGATCGAGGCGCAGCGCCATGCCGACGAGGCCGGAATTCAGGCGTACCAGCACGTCGTCGCGCGCGCTCAGAACACCGCCCGCAACCGTGCCGGCCATAACGCCCGCCGGCGCCGTGCCCGCCTGCTGCACAACGCCGTTGGCCATTTCCAGCCGGTACGCGCCCGGCACCGCGAAGGCCGGCGGGCTGGCAGTCTCGGCGGCGGCGCTCATGTCGGGCACGTCGCGCAACAGCGCCTTCAAATCGGTATAGTGATAATCCTCGACCCGCCGCGTCGGCAGGCCGGCGCCGGCGAGCCGTTCGGCTTCGTCCGCCGCGCCCGCCGCCCGCAACTGGGAGATGAGCTTGTGCTCGGCCGGCCCGAGCCGGATCAGCGGCGCCGTCGTCATGCCGTCTCTCCGACGAAGCCGGCATAGCCCTTGGCCTCGAGCTCGAGCGCCAGTTCCGGCCCGCCGGTCTCGACCACGCGCCCGGCCGAGAAAACATGCACGACGTCCGGCAGGATGTGGTTCAGGAGGCGCTGGTAATGGGTGATGACCAGCATGGCACGATCCGGCCCGCGCAAGGCGTTGACGCCTTCGGAAACGATCCTCAGCGCGTCGATGTCGAGGCCGGAATCGGTCTCGTCAAGAATGGCGAGCTTGGGTTCGAGTAGCGCCATCTGCAGGATTTCGGCGCGCTTCTTCTCGCCTCCCGAGAACCCGACATTGACCGGACGCTTGAGCATGTCGGCATCGATCTTGAGCCGGCTCGTTGCCTCCTTCACCCGCCTCATGAAGTCGGGCATGAGCAGCTCGTCCTCGCCGCGCGCCTTGCGCTGGGCGTTCATCGCCGCCTTGAGGAACGTCATGGTGGCGACGCCCGGCACTTCGACCGGATACTGGAAGGCGAGGAACAGGCCGGCGGCGGCGCGCTCATTGGGCTCCATGCCGAGAAGGGAGACACCGTCGAGCAACACCTCGCCCTCGGTGATCCTGTAGCCCTCGCGACCGCTGAGCGCATAGGAAAGCGTCGACTTGCCCGAGCCGTTCGGCCCCATGATCGCATGCACCTCGCCGCGCGGCACAATAAGGTTCACGCCCTTGAGGATTTCCTTGTCGTCCTCCTCGATCCTGACGTGCAGGTCGCGGATTTCGAGCATGGGAGTGGTCATATCAGGTCTTCTCCGGTGTCTTCGCCGTCCCAGTAGTCGAGCAGCGGGCGTTCGCGCCCGACGATCTTGAAATCTGCCCCCATCATGCCGCCACCCGGCGGGATGGATGCGGCGATCATGTATTTGTTGCTGTCCGGATATTCGATGATGTCCGGATCGTTGCGGGTTGAGATCGCGAGGTATTTGAGGTCCTCGTGACCGGTATTGGCGAGCTGGTGGGCTGTTCTGGCATCGCCCGCCGGCGCGGCGATGGCATCGCCCGCCTTGACCGGCCAGGACGTGTCGCCCCTGCGATAGGTGCCCTCGCCCTGCAGCACCACGAACAGCTCTTCGTTGTTGCGATGGTTGTGGCGCGGATAGCCAGTCTTGCCCGGCGGCACGACGATATATTGCACGCCCAACGCCTCGGCGCCGACGGCGCCGCCGACCCGCGTCGTATAGGCTTCGAACCGGCCCTTCAGATGGTGCTTGACCGGCAGTTCGAACATATTGGCGATCGGTTTTTCGGTCATTCTTCCCCGTCCCAATAGTCGAGTGAACTCTCCTGGCGCCCGACATAACGCACGCCACCAGACATGGTGGACCAGTCGAAGCGCGAGGAAACGGCGAACTTGCCGCTGTCGGGATATTCGACCACGTCGCCGCCGACAGAATTGGCCGAGATGCCGAGATATTTGAGCGGTGCCGTGCCGGTATTGACGATCTGGTGCGCGACCTCGGCGCCGCCATTCGGCGCGGCCAGTACGTCGTTGGCCCGGATCGGATATTCCTTATCGCCGAACCGATAGGTGCCCTCGCCCTCAAGTATGATGAAAAGTTCCTGCGTCATGTGATGGGCATGAAAGGGAAAAGCGCGCTTGCCCGGCGCGACGACATGCAGCATGGCGCCCATGCCCGTCATGCCGATGCGCCCGGCAAAACTGCCGATCCTGGCGGCGAAGGCCTCGCCATGAGCATTGTCGCGCAGTTCCACATCGTCGAGATTGATCACGGGTCTGATGTCATTGGTCATCGGATTTCTCCTGGAGCCGGTGTGATTGAGGACCAACCACGCAAACACGACTTGCTGACACGAAATGGCAGCAAGCGACGTGTTCGGCCTTCTACCCCACGCTCCCCTCAAGGCTGATCGAGATCAGCTTTTGCGTCTCGACCATGAATTCCATCGGCAGGTGCTGCAGCACGTCGCGGACGAAACCGTTGACGATCAGCGCCACGGCTTCCTCCTGATTGAGGCCACGCTGCTGGCAATAGAACATCTGGTCGTCCGAAATCTTGGACGTCGTCGCCTCGTGCTCGAAATTGACGCTTGAATTGCGGCTCTCGATATAGGGCACGGTGTGGGCCCCGCATTTATCGCCAATCAACAGGCTGTCGCACTGGGTGAAGTTGCGGGCATTGGTCGCCCTGGCATGGGCCGAGACCTGACCGCGATAGGTGTTGTCGGAATGACCCGCCGCGATGCCCTTGGAAATGATCCGGGACGAGGTGTTCTTGCCCAGATGGATCATCTTGGTGCCAGAATCGATCTGCTGGTAGCCGTTGGAAATAGCGATGGAATGGAATTCGCCGTGCGAATTGTCGCCGCGCAGGATGCAGCTCGGATATTTCCAGGTGATGGCCGAGCCGGTCTCGACCTGGGTCCAGGAAATCCTCGAGTTTTTGCCGCGGCAGTCGCCGCGCTTGGTGACGAAATTGTAGACGCCGCCCTTGCCGTTCTTGTCGCCCGGATACCAGTTCTGCACCGTCGAGTACTTGATCTCGGCATCATCGAGCGCCACCAGTTCGACCACGGCCGCGTGCAGCTGGTATTCATCGCGGCTCGGCGCCGTGCAACCTTCGAGATAGCTCACATAGGCGCCTTCGTCGGCAATGATCAGCGTGCGCTCGAACTGGCCGGTCTTTTTCTCGTTGATGCGGAAATAGGTCGAGAGTTCCATCGGGCAGCGGACGCCCTTGGGGATGTAGACGAATGACCCGTCGGTGAAGACCGCCGAGTTGAGGGTCGCGAAGAAATTGTCCGTCGCCGGCACGACTGAGCCGAGATATCTTTGCACCAGCTCGGGATATTCGCGCACCGCCTCGGAAATCGAGCAGAAGATGACGCCGTGCTTTTTCAGTTCCTCGCGGAAGGTCGTCACCACCGAGACGGAGTCGAACACCGCGTCGACCGCCACGCGCGCGCCCTCGACCCCGGCCAGCACCGCCTGCTCGGACAAGGGAATGCCGAGCTTCGCATAGGTTTTCAGCAGCTCCGGATCGACCTCGTCGAGGCTTTTCGGGCCGGAGGTCGATTTCGGCGCCGCGTAATAGTAGAGATCCTGATAGTCGATGGCCGGATAATGCACCCGCGCCCAGTTCGGCTCGATCATGGTCTGCCAGCGCCGATAGGCCTCGAGCCGCCAGTCCAGCATCCAGTCAGGCTCGTTCTTCTTCATCGAGATGAAGCGGATGATGTCCTCGGAAAGGCCTTTTGGGGCCTTGTCGGATTCGATCAGAGTCTCGAAGCCGTATTTGTACTTGTCGACGTCGAGCGCCTCGACCTTGGAGACGGTTTCGAGGTCGATCTCCTGCTTGAGGGTCGGAATGCGTGACCGCGCCTCGGTGCCCGGATCGATTACATTTGCCATTGCTGCCATCTTCCGCCGCCCTGTCAGGCGGCCGCTTCCTTGTTTTTCGTCTGCCGGCGTTTCAGCACTTTCGCGAAAGCCGCCACAAACGCGTCGATATCCGTTTCAAGCGTGTTCCACCCGAGACTCACCCGGAGCGCACCTTCGGCCAGTTCCGGCCGGACGCCCATTGCCGCGAGCACATGGCTCCTGCCGACCTTGCCCGACGAGCAGGCCGAGCCGGACGAGATGGCGATGCCATCAAGATCGAGCGCCATCATCGCCACCGATGCCGCAAGGCCAGGTACGGCAAAACTCGTGACATTGCCCATGCGTTCCGCCGCCGCGCCGAACACCACTACGTCGTCCGTGAGCGCCCGGATTTCAACCTCGATCCGGTCGCGCAGCGCCTTGACCCCGGCCGCCCGATAGGCCGCGGCGAAGGCATTGGCCGCCGCGCCGAACCCGGCAATGGGCAAAAGCGCCTCGGTGCCGCCGCGCCGTCCCGTCTCCTGACCGCCGCCGGGAATGAGGCGCACGTCGTCGCAATGCGGTTTCATCAGCAGGGCGCCGATTCCGGCCGGCCCGCCGATCTTGTGGGCCGAAATCGCCATCATGTCGCTGGCGCGCCCGGCAAAACCGAGGTCGAGCTTGCCGAAGGCCTGCACGGCATCGACCACGAGCACATGGCGCGTTGGCCCGACCAGCGCCTCGATTGCCGCAAGGTCCTGGACGACACCGGTTTCGTTGTTGACATAATTGAGGGCGAACAGCGCCAGACCGCCCGCCACATCGAGACGCGCCAGCGCCGCTTCGATCTCGTCGTGGCGCCAACGCCCCTGATCATCGACGCCGATGCGCGTGACCGGCAGTTCCGTCGCCTCGGCGGCACGCAGAACGGCCGCGTGCTCGGTCGCCCCGACAACGATCTCGGCTGCCGCGAAGGCCCGCGCCCCGCCAATGATCGCCTGCGTCAGGGCTTCGGTGGCGGAACCGGTGAACACCACATCGCGCCGCATGGCACCCGCAGCGCCGGCCACCGCGCCGCGCGCCGTATCGATTGCCGCGCGCACCGCCCGCCCGGCGGCATGAACCGAGGAGGGATTGCCGGTCATCGTCAGCGCGGCACGCACGGCATCGCCCGCTTCGGGCAGAAGCGGCGCGCTCGCATTGTGATCGAGATAGACCGAAGTCCCGTTCATTCTCGCTCCGGCCGCACATGTCGCGGCATGGTCCGGACCCGATGCCCAAACAATCCTTGAATTTTCAGGCGCGTCCTGACTAAAAGAGGCGCTTAAACCGGCGAGCTTGCAAGGCTGCCGGATATAGTTTTGAACAATTCTAAACTGGGCCGATACTCAGTTTTAAAAAGCTCGTGCGCTTTCGTCAAGCCGCGTCCGAACCGGATGTGGCATGTGGCGAATGTCGAGACGTGCCGTCAGGGAGCGCCTACATGCCCGAAGTGATCTTCAACGGACCCGCCGGCCGCCTCGAGGGACGCTACCAGCCGGGCAAATCCGCCAACGGGCCGTGCGCCATCGTCTTGCACCCGCATCCCGAATTCGGCGGCACCATGAACAACCAGGTGGTCTACCACCTGTTCTATATGTTCGTGGAACGCGGCTTTTCCGTGTTGCGCTTCAATTCGCGCGGCGTCGGCCGTTCTCAGGGCCTGTTCGACCATGGCGTCGGCGAATTGTCCGACGCAGCGGCGGCGCTGGACTGGCTGCAGGCCTTGAACCGCGAATCGAAGGGTTGCTGGATCGCCGGCTTTTCCTTCGGCGCCTGGATCGGCATGCAGCTTCTGATGCGCCGTCCGGAGGTCGAGGGCTTCATTTCGGTCGCGCCGCAGGAAAATCTCTACGATTTCTCCTTCCTCGCCCCCTGCCCGTCTTCCGGCCTCATCATTCACGGCACCGAGGACCGCGTCACCCCGCCTTCGTCGGTGCAAAAACTCGTGGACAAGCTCAAGACCCAGAAGGGCATCACCATCGAGCAGCAGCAGGTCCAGGGCGCCAACCATTTCTTCGAGAACAATGTCGAGGAACTGATCGGGCGGTGCGGCGAATATCTCGACCGGCGCCGCGCCGATATTGCCGCGGGCGGTGGCCGGTAGACTTCAAGACCCGAAGGGCACGGCAATAGCCAAACCGTCATTGCGAGGAGCAACGCGACGAAGCAATCCATGGGCGAAACCTGCCCCGGCACCAACAAGTTCGGATTCCGGCCTCCGCCGGAACGACGTCAGTGTCGGGGGGGTGAACTCCCCCAGGCCTCAGCCGTCACCCCGGCGCAGGCCGGGGTCCAGCCGAATGAGGCAAATCGCCCGAAATTGTTGCGCCGAAGCAATCGCAAAGGCGATGTTTTCTGCCGGATCAAGAGACCCAACACTGCCATGACCCAGTTCAAATCCGACTTCCTGCGCACCCTCGGCGAGCGCGGCTTCATCCACCAGATTTCCGACCCCGAGGGCCTCGACGCCCTCGCCGCCAGGGGACCGATCACCGGCTATATCGGCTTCGACGCCACCGCCTCGTCGCTGCATGTCGGCTCGCTCATCCAGATCATGATGCTTTTCTGGATGCAGGCAACCGGCCACCGCCCCATCGCCCTGATGGGCGGCGGCACCACCATGATCGGCGACCCCTCCGGCCGCGACGAGACGCGGCGCATCCTCACCCGCGAGGACATCGCCCAAAACATCGCCGGCATCCGCAAGAGCTTTTCGCCCTTCCTCGATTTCGATGGCGGCAAGGCGCTGATGGCCAACAATGCCGACTGGCTGCTGGAGCTCAATCTCGTCGATTTCCTCAGAACGGTCGGGCCGCATTTCTCGATCAACCAGATGATCCAGCGCGACTCGGTCAAGATGCGGCTCGAACGCGAGCAGCATCTCAGCTTCCTGGAATTCAACTACATGGTGTTCCAGTCTTACGACTTCCTCGAGCTCAACCGCCGTTACGATTGCGTCCTGCAGATGGGCGGCTCGGACCAGTGGGGCAATATCGTTTCCGGCGTCGAACTCGGCCGCCGCGTCGACGACGCATCGCTGTTCGCCTTGACGACGCCGCTTCTCGCCACCGCTTCGGGCGCCAAGATGGGCAAGACCGCCGCCGGCGCCGTCTGGCTCGATCCCGAACGCCTGTCGCCCTACGACTACTGGCAGTTCTGGCGCAATACCGAGGATGCCGACGTCGAAAAGTTCCTCAAGCTCTTTACCACGCTCCCCCTCGCTGAAATCGCCGGCATCGCCTCGGGCGACATCAACGAGGCCAAGAAGGCCCTCGCCACCGAGGCGACGGCCCTGCTGCACGGCCGCGTCGCCGCCGACCAGGCTGCCGAAACGGCCCGCGCCACTTTCGAACAGGGTGCGCTCGACCTGAGCCTGCCGACCGTCGAGATTTCGAGGGCCGACCTTGGCGCCGGCATCGGCGTTCTCGCCGCTTTCGTCATGGCCGGGCTTGCCGCCTCCAACGGCGAGGCGCGCCGCCACCTCAAGGCCGGCGCCCTCAAGGCCAACGACGAGACCGTCGACGACGAACGCGCGACGCTCACTCCGGCCCAGCTCCTTCCCGAAGGCGTCATCAAGCTCTCTGTCGGCAAGAAGAAGCACGCACTCTTGAAGCCGGTTTAGAGACTATCCTCTTCAGCATCCGGGAGGTCGCTCCGCAATTCGGCCTCCCAGTCCTGCCCGCCGTGAAAGACACGCGCGACGACAACGACACTGTCTTCGATCGAATAGGCGATCGTCACCCGGCGTTCGAGAAACACGACCCGCAGCCCGGGCCAGATATCTGCTCTCGTCAGACCCCGTTCCGGGAAATCAGCCAGGCTACGGCAAAACTGCCGCAGCTTCATCGCATAGGACAGGGCGGTTGCCGGCGCGCCTGTTCTGCGATCCAATGCGCAATGGCGTGAAGATTGGCCCCGCTCTTGCCGTGATGACGACTTTTCGGCTCATCCCGCCTTCTTGGCGTCCTCCATCGACCTGATATGCGCCTCGATGCTGTCGAACACCTCATCGACGGACAGCGCGCTTTCCGGATTCGCCTCATAGTCTTCAAGCGTCGGCACGACCTCTTCCCTGAGCCATTTCTCGATAGCCGCGTCGCGCAACTGCAGCGAGCGCAAGCCTTCGCGAATGACCTCGGAACCCGAGGCGAAAGCGCCCGAGGCGACCTTTTCGTCGACATATTTCGCCTGCGCTTCGGTAAGGCTGAAGGTGCGCTTGTGAACACCCGGCATCGCAACATCTCCCGATCCAAGTTTCCGGTATGAATAAGTCATACCGGCGCCTGGCAATGTCAAGCTGCCATTATTGCCCCGTCGTGTCCTCGCGCGGCGCCTCGGTGGCGCGGAATTCGAAAATCGAGCGGAAGACGCCCGGCGCCAGCAGCGACACCGGATTGACGATGACGTTCGGAGCGTCGAGAGCGCCCCTGACCGCGAACGTGACGCCGAATGCGCCCTCGCCGTCGCGCCCGCCCAGCAATTCGCCGATCAGCGGCAATTGCTGGAACATGTTGTTGAGGCCGAACAGCGGGATATAGGTGCCGGTGAGGTCGTATTGCCGCGCCTTGGTGTAGATGAAGCCCTTGAGCGTCGCGCCGATCGAGCCGCCGTCGACCACGGCATCGACGAGCTCGATGCGGTCGGAACGGCGGATGAAGCTCGCCTGCCCGTTCTGGAAATTGAGCCGGTTGCCGGCCGCGATGAGCTGGCGGCTGTCCTGGTGGTTGCCGACGATCTCGGCCACCTTGTCCTCGTCGACGATGGAAAAGTCCCGGATGCGGATTTCGCCGTAATCGACCTTTTCGCGCACATCCGTCCGCAAGGTCAGGCTCCCCGAGCCGCCGAGCAGGCGCGGATAGACATTGAGGAATCGCAGCAGCGTGCCGGCGTCGTTGAAGGCCACGGTCATCAGCCGCCCGCCGGTCGTCGGGTTGGTGGTCAGCGACACCGAATTGCCCTCGGCGAACTGGCCCTGCAGGGAGGCGTCGAGCAGGTTTTCACCCCTCAGGTCGAGCCCCAGCTCGACATTGTAGGCGGTGGTCGAGAAAAAGCCGAGTGCCCGGTTGAGCCGCGCCTTCACCGAGATTTCCTGCGGGACCGAGGTCGCCTGCGGCGAGCCCGTCGAGGTCTTGTCGAGGGCGAAATAGCGCCTCAGCATCGGCTTCAGATCGAACTGGTCGCCGACGATCTGCACCTGATAGCCGCCGGCCTCGCCGGGCGCGATCGACAATCGCGCCGAATCTCCCGCGCTCAGGGCGAAATCGGAGAAATCGGCCGATACCAGCCCCGTCTCGGCGTCGAAGACCATTTCGCCCTTGAGGCGCACATTGGCGAAAGCGACATCGATCTTGGTGATCTCGGTTTTGGTGCCGTCGAGCCGGATTTCGGCGTTGAGCGTGCCGGGCACCCGCGACGGCTTGGCGATGCCGAGGTCCTTTATGTCGACCCGCGCCTCGGTCAGGTCGACGGCAAGCTGCATTGCCCCGTCCTCGATCGGCTTGGCCACGAAGCGGATCGAACCGGACAACAGGTCGGAGACATCGAAGCCGAACTTCTCGAATTCGGCGGCGTCGATGGTCGAGGCGATGCGGATATCGGCGGCACGATTGGCGCCGCCGTCCAGCATCAGCTCGGCCGCCATGCCGTCGAGCTCGGCCGTGCCCTCGACGTGATAGGCATCCGGCGTCGCCCGGAAGGTCAATTGCCCGTCGGTGATGATGCGGTCGGCGATCTTTACGTCGCTGGCGAAGTCTTCGGCGAGGCCGTTGACCGCGTAGTCGATCGACAGCGGCGCCGGATCGGCGCCGAACCGCATGGTCATCACCGCCGCGCCGCTGACCCTGCCCGAGAGCGCCCGCGCATCGAATGGCAGATCGAGCCCGTCGATCACGCCCGGCGACTGGCTTTCGGCAAACCCGATCAGCGCCGGGATGTCGCCGCTGACGTCGCCGGAGAACTCGATCACCGATTCGTGGCGGGCGCTTGCATCGATATCGACCGACAGGTCGGAAACGGCGAACTGGCCGTCCTCGCTGACAATGCGCGTCGTTCCCAGTTCAACGAAGGTCTCGTTGTCCCGGAGCGTCAGTTCGACCTCGCCGCCGAGCGCCACGGGCGAAAAGCCCTCGGTCGGGATGATCGTCACGTCGGTGGCGCGCAGATTGATCCAGCCGCTGTCCGGCGGCAGCGGCGCGTCGTCGGCATTGGGGTCGATCGTCCCCACCGGCAGATCGAAGCGCAGCGAGCCGGTGGTCATCCGCCCCGTCTTGACGTGTTCGACGAACCAGTCGCGGCCGCCTGGCGCAATGAAATAGGGCCAGAGACGCTTGAGGTCGTCGACACTGGCGCCTTCGCCGCCGACTTCGAGGTCGATGCCGATGCCCGACCGGATCATGTCGAACCGGCCACTGGCGCGGATTTCGACGCCCGGTTTGGTCGCCACCATGCGATCAAGGCCGATGGCGCCATATAGCGGCGCGGCCCAGGCCCGGATGCTAACTTCGTCGAACGGCTCGGCCGGCTTGCCGAGATCGTAGGGCGAGAGCGTGAGGTCTCGCAGCATGAGGCCGGCGGAAAACACCGGCCCGTAATAATCGTTGAGCCCGAAGACGACTTCGCCGTCGAAGCGAACCGAACTGTCGCCGACCTCCATCGCCCCTTGGCTGATGAGGAACCGGCTGTCACCCGGTTGCCAGTCGAGCACCAGATCGGCCCGGGTCACCGGGAACATATCCTCGCGCAGGCGGAACTGCGTGCCGCCGAGATCGACCGTGAACTGGCCACTCGTCGCGGCGCCGCCGGCGCGATCGTAGACGATGGTGCCGCCAAGCGCGCCGGCCCCCCTGATCGCCATCATCCCCGCAGGATCGTCGAGCGCCGGAATGAGGCTGGCGAAATCGAGATTTTGTATCGAGAACCCAAGCTCGGCTCCGCCGGTGTCGATGGCGCGATGCTCGAACGCGCCGGCGATCTCGCGACCGGCCAGAACCGCCCTGATCGTCCCCTTGGTCGGTCGGCCGCCCGAGAACGGCGTCACCACCAGATCGAGATCGTCGAACCGCCGCATGATGCCATAGACCGGATCGAGCATCTCGAAAATGCCGCCTCGCACCTCGAACCGCGCCAGGCGCCCGCCGACGGCCTGGCCTTCGAAATCGGCCAGCAGATGTTCTAGGCCCTCGAGATTGTAGACCAGCCACTCGTTGTCCGAGCGGATGCCGACGCCGTCGCCGCGCGGCGGTGGTCCGCTGACCTTGAGCCCGTCCGGACCGATCAGCACCTCGGGATAGACCTCGTCGCCCTGGCGGATCTCGACCAGCGTCTCGCCGCTCGGTAGATCTTCGCGCGACGCGAACGTGGCGAGGCGCGGGCCTAGAAGATCCTGTACCAGCTGCAGTTCCGGTGCAACCAGGCTGACCACGGCGGCCGGCTGTCCGATCAGGGTCTCGAGCGGCGACACGCCGATTTCCAGCGCCTCGATGTCGACCTCGGCCCCCGTGCCGGTATCGGTGACAGCGACCGGGGCGAAGCGCAGCACCGGACGGAAACTGGCGCTGAGCGACAGGGTCAGATCGCCCAGCTCCAGCCGGATTTCGGGCGGCAGCGCGGCGCGGATCATCTGTTCGACATTGGGCTTGGCGAAGGACAGGTTGACCGGACCGATCAGCAGCACGGCGTATATCAGCGCCAGCAGCAGCACCGGCACGCCGGCGACGAAGGCCGCGAGGCGGACCGCGAGCGGCCAGTTCCGCCGCCGTGGCGCCGCAGGCGCCGGCAGGACGGCGACATTGGCATCGGTCGCGCCGTCGGCGCCATCCGGGCGCGGCGCGTCCGGTACGATTTCGGCTGGGGCGGCGCGATCGTCGGAGAGGCTGTCGACCGAACGCGGTGGCGCAGGCGCCATCGCGTCCGGCGCCGTCGCGTCCGCCACCAACCGGCCGGCATGTGCATGAGCGACGGGCGTATCGAGAGCGGCGGCCTTGCTTGTCGCCGGCGCCGCTTTCGGCTCGCCGGAAGCAGCCTTGTCATCGGCGGCGACCGCCGGAGAGGCTCCATCCGACTCCAGAAGCAGCGTGATGTCCTCGGTCAACGCGACATCCGCCGGCGCGGCGGTTTCGCCGCCGGCATTCGTCGCATTGCTGTCGGCGTGCGCGTCCAGCAGGACGGCAAATTCCCCCGTCCAGTCGTCTTCCGGCTGCGCCGCGGTTCCGGTCCCTGTGTCCGCAGCGCGGCTATCCGCCGTGTCGGCGGGCTGGACTTCGGCTTCGGCCAGCATGCCCGCCCCGGTGGTCTCCGCCGGCTCGACCGGCCCGCCTGCACCCGCCGCATCGGCAAGGGCCGGCGCCCCGGCGCTTTCCTCCGCGGTTTCGGTGTGCAGCCCATCCGTCGTCTGGTGTGCCTGACGCCGGTCGGCCGGTCGCGGACGCTCCTTGGCGTGCGGGGTATAGTCACGCACCTTAGCGAGCGCCGCCTTGAGGTCCGGCGCCGGCGCCGCGGATTCGTCCGGTTTCGCCGGGTCGACCGATTCCACTCCGGAGCCCATGTCGGGCCCGTCGCCGCTCCGGCCTTGGCGCACGGCATCCGCCGCGCTGGCGGTTTCGCTCGGTTTGGTGGTCAATGGCGTCGGTTGATCCAATCTCCGGGCCTTGAGAATCGCATCAAGGCACACTCCCCCTTTTAGGATTATACTGGCCGCAATATGGCGCAAGACAAGGCGAATGCGCCAGTATCGCCTGCCGAACCGAGGATTCGCACCATGACCGCACTGGCAGCGGGCGCTCCCGCCCCGCTTTTCACCCTGTCCTGCGACGACGGCGCGTCTTTCGACCTTTTTTCCGAGCGTGGCCGGTTCGTGGTGCTGTTCTTTTATCCCGAGGACGATACCGAAGGCTGCACCATCGAGAACCGCGAGTTTTCCGACCTTGCGCCGGACTTCGCCGAACTGGGTGCGACGCTCGTCGGCATTTCGCCGAACGCGATCGAGCAACACGCCCGATTCCGCCGGAAATACGGCCTCGAGATGCGGCTCGCCGCCGATCCGGACCGTATCGCCATTGAGGCCTATGGTATCTGGGGCGAGAAAACGACGTTCGGCCATGCCTATGTCGGTCTCATCCGCACCACCTTCATCATCGCCCCGGACGGCACGATCGCCGAGATCATCCCCGTCCCCCGCATCAGGGGACACGCCGCCCGCATACTCGAGCGCATCCGCCATTTGCGGGCAAAAAACTGAGCTTGGGCCTTTATTAACCATAATCGCGCAAGATTCCGGCGTTTTTCAGTGTGTCGCGTCGGAGTAGTCGGTTGCGTAAAGTGGCGTCATCCCTTGGTTCGGGCCGCAAGCCCCCGCCGCGCGTCGGCATTTCGCCGGCGCTGTTTTACGGCGTTACGGTGCTTTTGCTCGCCATCAATGCCGGGCTTGTGCTGTTGCTGAGCATGAACGAGGACATTGCCCGCCTCGTCAGCCCGGCCGCCGACGCCCGCATCGCCCTCTACGAGACCCGCATTGCCGATCTCAGGACCGAAATCGACCGGCTGAACTCGCGCCAATATGCCCGCGAGGGCGACGTCAATCTGCAAGTGCGCGAGCTGGTGCAGCAGCAGGAAGACCTCGGCGAACAGCAGCAGATCGTGCGCGCCCTCGCCCGCATGGCCGAGGATCTCGGCCTTGTCGCCGGCGATGCGCCGGCGCCCCTGCCCGCCGCCGCGCGGCCAGGCGACATGGCAGCGCTTTCGCTCGGCAGCATCGGCACGGCGCTTAGCGACATGCAGGCGGAAAACCGCGCCACCATGACGGCCCTCGCCGAGCGCGCCCGCTCGGCCGGCGACACGATCGCCGAAACGCTTCGATCCGTCGGTATCGCGGCCGCCGAACCCGCAATCGGCGGGCCGTTCGAACCGGCTCTCGCCGATCCGGCTTCTGCCCTGACTGAGTCGGCAAATGCCGTGGCCCAGCAATTGCGCCGCTACGCCGCCATTCGCGACGCCGCCGCCGAGGCGCCGGTGCACCGCCCGCTCGTGGGCGCCCTGCGTCTCAGTTCGCCCTTCGGCAACCGCACCGACCCTTTCACCGGCGGCGCGGCCTTCCATTCCGGTTCCGATTTCGCCGCCGCGACGGGTACGAACGTGCTGGCCGCTGGCGCCGGCCGCGTCACCTTCGCCGGCGAGAAATCGGGCTATGGCAACATGGTCGAGATCGACCATGGCGACGGCATCGTCTCGCGCTACGGCCATATGTCGGCCATCCTGGTCGGCGAAGGCGACGCCATCTCGACCGGCGACGCCGTCGGCAGGGTCGGCTCCACCGGCCGCTCGACCGGCCCGCACCTGCATTTCGAAATCCGCCGTGCTGGCGCCCCGATTGATCCGAGCGCTTTCCTCAAGGCTGGCAGAGTATTACAGGCGATTCTTTAGGCTGACTGATAAGAAAAAGCCTCGTCTCGAGGAGACATTTTCACGCGGCCCTACTTCGCCTCATTGCCGACGCGATGCGCCAGCGACGCCTCGAGAAACATGTCGAGATCACCATCGAGCACGTTGGCGGGCTGCATGCTCTCGACCTCGGTACGCAAATCCTTGACGAGCTGATAGGGCTGCAGCACGTAGGAACGGATCTGGTGGCCCCAGCCGATCTCCGATTTCGTGCTCTCGATCTCCGTGGCCGCTTCCTCGCGCTTTTGCAGTTCGGCCTCGTAGAGCCGCGATTTCAGCATGGCCATGGCTGTGGCGCGGTTCTTGTGCTGGGAGCGCTCCTGCTGACAGGCCACAACGATGCCCGAGGGCACATGGGTGATGCGGATGGCGCTGTCGGTGGTGTTGACGTGCTGGCCGCCGGCCCCCGAGGAGCGGTAGGTGTCGATCCTCAGATCGGCCTCGTTGATCTGGATGTCGATGGTGTCGTCGACGACCGGATAGACCCAGACGCTCGAAAAGCTCGTATGGCGCCGCGCCGCGCTGTCGAAGGGCGAAATGCGGACGAGCCGATGCACACCGCTTTCGGTCTTGAGCCAGCCATAGGCATTGTGGCCCTTGATCATGAGCGTCGCCGACTTGATGCCGGCCTCCTCGCCGTCATGATACTCCATCATCTCGACCTTGAACTTGCGCCGCTCGGCCCAGCGCGTGTACATGCGCAACAGCATGTTGGCCCAGTCCTGGCTCTCGGTGCCGCCGGCCCCGGCATGGATTTCGAGATAGGAATCGTTGCTGTCCGCCTCGCCGCTCAACAGCGTTTCGACACGCAGCCGCTCGGCCTGCTCGTGCAGTTCGGTGAGCGCCGCCTCGGCCTCGCCGACGATTTCGGTATCGCCCTCTTCCTCGCCGAGTTCAATCAGCCCGATATGTTCGGCGATGGCGGCTTCGAGGCGGCGGACCTCGCCGATCTGGAAGTCGAGCGACTGGCGCTCGCGCATCAGCGCCTGGGCCTTCTGGGCATCGTTCCAGAAATCAGGAGATTCGGCCTTGGCATTCAGCTCTTCGAGGCGGACGACGGCGTTGTCCCAGTCAAAGATGCCTCCTCAGCAGGCTTACGGCCTGCCTGATTTCGTCGGTCCTGGTTTCGATTTCCGCGCGCATGTTCGTATCCAATGCATTTTCAGGCCGGTGCGATAGCCGGTCTGCGGCGATGGATCAACCCCGGCGCCGTTGCGCCCGTTCAGCGCCGTGCCGCCCGGTTGAGACGCTGCGACAATCCTGCGCACTTGCGGTCGCCCGCCTCAATCCGCATTTAGGCGGTGCAGATTGCAGAATTTTCTTTGCAATCGAGCAACGCCACCCGGCCAGCCGGCCGGAACCCATCAAACGCCAATCCCCAAAGGCAATCCATGTTCAATGTTGAACTGATCGACACCGACGAGAAACGCATTGTCGGCCCGGTCCTGCACACCAGTTTCCTCGACAATCTCCAGGCCAGGGAAGTCCCCGACTTCTTTCACAGGATCATGGACGACGGCACGCTCGACGCCGTCCCCGATCGCATCAACGCCAACCAGATCTGTGCATTCGTCAAGCCGCCGGACTCGCCGGAATTCGACTATTACATGGCCGTCGAGGTGTCTGGGTTCGACCACGTTCCCGCTGACATGAAGAGCTTGATCCTTCCGGCCTGCCGCTGCGCCACCACCTCACTGGTCAAGCGCGGCAATGCCGACGTCATGGCGGCGATGCGCTATATCATGCAGGACTGGATGACGGCCAATGGCCTGAGGCCCGACTTCTCGCTTCCCGCCTTCATCTATTACGACGACCGCTTCCTGCCGATCTTCAAGGCCAAGGGCTATGCCGGCAATCCGGTGGCGCAGCTCTTTGTCCCGGTGATGTGAGGCGCGGCGGCGCGTTCCAGAGCGGCGCGCGTTCAAATCGAA